>ENA-OVAD01001093-OVAD01001093.1-marine-metagenome-genome-assembly--contig:-NODE-1093-length-1165-cov-1.467831_pt1 | contig 1165 bp, 1 predicted proteins | sample MGYA00237985_ERZ584546 | MGnify/ENA primary metagenome ERZ584546 (study PRJEB26544, sample SAMN05421971) | marine metagenome | isolation source: Line P, North Pacific Ocean | place: Canada:British Columbia... | reverse complement strand
AGCCGATGTCCGAGTATTTTTTGGATCTATTTTGGGGGTTCACCAGGGGATCCCCAAAACGCGCGTTGTAGGTTATGGTGGGTACAAACGTGGGGGGCTCTATGCTTGATTTATCTCCGGACATCACGACCACCGGAATAGCAAACCTTGAGGCGAAATCTGAGCCCTGTGTTTGGTTGTTCTCACGGACCCTTGGGATAAAATTTCGGACAACATTCAGCCACTGAAGAAAATGGTTCCAGTAGAAATTCCACTGGCTGCAGTTTATCCCTAACCTAGACAGCACAGAGTCGTCATGGTCAACCGTGGGGCTTGGTTCTGGGGAACCCATGTTTGTCTTTGTCATGGGGCCCGCCGCTATGAGGGTTGCCTCGGAATCATCTTGGAATTTTGGTCGCAAATGACCTTGGACGTCGTCTGTCTGATGTTGGCTGTCTGTCTGATGTTGGCTGTCTGTCTGATGTTGGCTGTCTGTCTGATGGTCGGGAAAAGCGATCACCATTCTTCTCTGCTCTCTTCTCTGTGTGGACGGTTTTTTTTGTTGCTGGAAACAAAAGCAGTCCATCTGGTTTGGGATTTCAACCCATATTGACAAATGGTAACGCCGTCACGATCCAATGGAACGGGGGGCGCAAAGGGACGTAGGGCGTTGTCTGTGCGCACAAACCGCTCTGGGGGGGTCTGCTGTTTTTCGGTCTATGGAAGTGTATTTCCGACTGGATCACATGATCCTGAACGTCTATCTTTTGGTCAAATACAGACCACCAAAGGAACCTCAGTTCCTTGCAAGGAAACCGCCATGGTTCCCTTCCGAACGCTCGCCGACGAAACAAGGAGTTTCATTATCGAGCACATCAAACCCATGGCTCTGGCCAGGATGTGTGTGGCATCCAAAGGCGGAAAAACAGATGTGGTTAATTTTTGTCACAGCGGACGCACGTACTGTGGTGCCTGTGACATCCATTTTCGCGACTCTCACTCAATTATATCTCCCCGGACAGGCAACGCAAGCACGATCAAACTCTCACCGCATTTATCGGGAGAACCTGTGCACGGTTGTGAGGGCAAGCATGTGGGTCAGGGGACGGGATTTGTCATCAAGACAAGCACGGGAAACAAACGCGTCGAGGAAGTTCATTGCATCCCAAACAGCGCAATAATCAGG
>ENA-OVAD01001062-OVAD01001062.1-marine-metagenome-genome-assembly--contig:-NODE-1062-length-1230-cov-1.916739_pt1 | contig 1230 bp, 2 predicted proteins | sample MGYA00237985_ERZ584546 | MGnify/ENA primary metagenome ERZ584546 (study PRJEB26544, sample SAMN05421971) | marine metagenome | isolation source: Line P, North Pacific Ocean | place: Canada:British Columbia... | reverse complement strand
GTAAAACGACGGCCAGTGAATTGTAATACGACTCACTATAGGGCGAATTCGAGCTCGGTACCCGGGGATCCCACGACTGCGGCTACCGGATCGACCTGCTGGTGGAAGGGCAGGTCATCGTGGAGCTCAAGGCGGTGCAAGCGCTCGACCCCATCCACGAAGCGCAGTTGCTCTCCTACCTGAAGCTCTCGGACTGCCACGTTGGCCTGCTCATCAACTTCAACGTCAAGCTCCTCAAGGCAGGGCTCCGACGACTTGTGAACGGCCTTCCAGAGTGATCTCTGCGTTCTCCGCGTGCTCTGCGGTGAGCCTCGGCCCTCTGCCTTCTTCAGGTCGAGTTGTGGGTATTGGGCAGGGCTAGGCCGCCTGTGGTCGGCCTAACACGGCCCCGTCATCCTCGGTTGGCTGCCAACAGCTAACCGCCAAGAGCTAACCGCCAGCAGCTCCTCTACGCGTACTTGCCGCCCTGCCTCGCCACGCTCGGTCCGCCGAGCTCGAGCAGGTCGATGAGGCCGCGGCGCTGGTTCTGGCGCTCGGACCTGGGCGCAGGGTGCACGCCGCTGTCGAGACGGATGGCGTCGCAGGGACAGGCCTCCTCGCACATGCCGCAGTAGACGCATACGAGGTGGTCGATGTCGAAGCGCACCGGGGCCTTCTCGATGCCGGGATCGTCGTGCTCGGCCGCCTCGATGTAGATGCAGTCGGCCGGGCAGGCGGTGGAGCACATGAAGCAGGCCACGCAGCGGACCTGGCCGTCCTCGCGCCGCATGAGCCGGTGGTGGCCGCGGTATCGCGATGGATAGGGCCTGGTCTCCTCCGGATAGCGGATGGTCGCGAGCTGGTCGCGCGCGGGGTTCTTGCCGTGCTTTCGCCCCGTGACGAGGAAGCTGAGGTTCCGGGCGAAGTGGCGCGTCGTGACCTCGAGCCCCACCCAGATTCCCGGCAGGTAGGTGCGCAGGGTCAGGTCAACCTTGGTGCGCTCGACGAGCTTCGTGGTAGCCGGCATGTCGAACGCTCCTATCCGTGCAGCGCGACGAGGACGATGGCCGTGAGGGCCACGTTCGCGAGCGAGAGGGGCAGCAGAACCTTCCAGCCGAGGTCCATCAGCTGGTCGTAGCGGAAGCGCGGCAGGGTCCAGCGCAGCATGAGCTGCACCCAGCAAAGGAAGATGACCTTGGCCGCGAAGGCGCCTATCTGCAGGGCGGTGAAGAAGTAGCCGGAGCCCTGGAT
>ENA-OVAD01000923-OVAD01000923.1-marine-metagenome-genome-assembly--contig:-NODE-923-length-1632-cov-2.625723_pt1 | contig 1632 bp, 1 predicted proteins | sample MGYA00237985_ERZ584546 | MGnify/ENA primary metagenome ERZ584546 (study PRJEB26544, sample SAMN05421971) | marine metagenome | isolation source: Line P, North Pacific Ocean | place: Canada:British Columbia... | reverse complement strand
CGTCCGGCAGGATGCTTTTTAAAAAACGCACCATGTTGATGTCCAGGGCAAGCAAAGGTGCTGTTGCCCATCTCAACGTACTGCGTCAGCGTGTCATAAAACGGTGGCAGCAAATTCTCTTCATACTGACAGGCTGCGGATTCCAGCTCCAGCCACTGCTGCTCGTTGCCGTTGATTACCGCCGTAACGCCCGCAGGTAATTCAACAGCATGTTCGGAATACAAAAACACCGGTAGATGAAAACCGGTGCGCTTAAGCAACGCAAGAATGCCACTGCGACTATCCGCAGCGGTAATGACGACTGCCGCGACGTCCGTAAAATCAGTATCTCCCAACGCCACCACGCGACGATGAGAAGAAAGTCGGGATACCAGTTCACTACTGGCGGCAATATTCATTGATTTCATAAGCGCAAACCCGTTTCGGGGAAGTAAGAATACCGGACAAGGTGGAAAACCCTGCCCCATGAGATATGGGTCAAACTGGTCACCAGCTCCGACCGCCAGACATCAGTAAAAGCAGAAACGCTCTGATTTTACTGTTGTCCTGCAGTGAGCGTGCGTTAACTTCACCGCATGAGCAGTAACATAGAAAGGGAAACGTTTCGCGCGAAACGGCGATAAGCGAGAGAATGTAAGGAGATGGCGTGCATCGGGCAAACTCCGTACAGAGAGGAGAAAATTCGCGCAATCATGGCACCTTTCGCTAAAGCGTGCAAGCCAGGACTTTGCGAACAAACAAGCCATCGACGGCACCAAACGGTCATAATAAGAAAATCAAACAATACAGCTAACAGGAACTCTTGTGGTCATCGGCCCTTTTATCAACGCTAGTGCAGTCTTACTGGGTGGCGTTCTCGGCGCACTGCTCAGCCAACGCTTACCGGAACGTATCCGCGTCTCCATGACATCAATTTTTGGTCTGGAATCGCTGGGGATTGGTATTTTACTGGTGGTGAAATGTGCCAACCTTCCAGCGATGGTTTTAGCTACGCTACTTGGCGCTCTAATTGGCGAAATTTGTTTGCTGGAGAAAGGTGTCAATACAGCAGTCGCCAAAGCACAAAATCTGTTTCGTCACTCACGTAAGAAGCCAGCGCATGAATCTTTTATTCAGAATTATGTCGCGATTATTGTCCTGTTTTGCGCCAGCGGCACCGGGATCTTCGGGGCGATGAACGAAGGGATGACCGGCGATCCGAGTATTTTAATCGCCAAGTCATTTCTTGATTTCTTTACGGCGATGATCTTCGCCTGCTCGCTGGGTATTGCGGTATCGGTGATTAGTATCCCATTACTGATCATCCAGTTAACGCTGGCGTGGGCTGCCGCGCTGATTTTACCGCTGACCACACCGTCGATGATGGCAGACTTCAGCGCCGTAGGCGGTTTATTGCTGCTGGCAACCGGATTACGCATCTGTGGCATTAAAATGTTCCCGGTGGTCAACATGCTTCCAGCACTCCTTCTGGCAATGCCGCTTTCCGCCGCCTGGACCGCCTGGTTTGCCTGACAATGCGTGCAATATCGGCAAAGTGATGATAGATTGTGCAGTCTGCAGTAAATTGAAGAAATTTGATTGACTAGACGAGGCGAATCAGGTTTAATGCGCCCCGTTGCCCGGATAGCTCAG
>ENA-OVAD01000638-OVAD01000638.1-marine-metagenome-genome-assembly--contig:-NODE-638-length-2720-cov-3.470299_pt1 | contig 2720 bp, 1 predicted proteins | sample MGYA00237985_ERZ584546 | MGnify/ENA primary metagenome ERZ584546 (study PRJEB26544, sample SAMN05421971) | marine metagenome | isolation source: Line P, North Pacific Ocean | place: Canada:British Columbia... | reverse complement strand
GGTTTGGCAGACGGGAAATTCCCGCCATGGTTGGCAGCAGCGTACGGACAAATGCAAGAAAACGTCCAGCCAGCAGCGCCAGCAGACCGTGGCGGTCAAACATGCAGGTGGCGCGCTGGTGATATTTAGCAGGAAGCTGTGCCAGCCAGCCTTTCACCGTTTTGGTATTCCCTAACCAGCGCCCCTGAATATAACTTAGCCAGCAGCCCAGACTTGCTGCGGCGGTCAGAATCGCAATCGTAGGCAGAAAATCCATAACCCCCTGGGCAATCAATGCGCCTGCCAGTATCAACAAGCTGTCGCCTGGCAAAAATGAGGCGGGCAGCAGGCCGTTTTCTAAAAACAGCGTGGCAAACATGACAAAGTAAACAACGCTAACAATATGAGGATCCGCCAGCGCGGCAAAGTCGTGTTGCCAGAGCGCAGCGATGATATCTTGAATAACAGCCATGGACTTTCCTGTGGAACAGCGTTTAAGCCTTTATCTGCCTATTGTACTCCTGAATCGTCCGGGACGCCTTGATCCCGGACGCAACAATTTAAGACTTTTCACAATAAAATGTCTGCAAAATTGTCCAAAAGTGGCAATGTTATACAATTCGCGCAAAACCGGCGTCCAGATCGGCAATCAGATCGTCGACATCTTCCAGACCAATATGCAGGCGAATCAAGGTCCCGCTAAAATCGATCTCGCCTTGTGGGCGAATGGCGGCGATATGTTCTGGTTGATTTGCCAGGATCAACGATTCATACCCGCCCCACGAGTAGGCCATGCTGAATAAACTGAAGTTATCCAGATAGTTCGCCAGCTCTTCATTATTGAGTTTTTTCTTAAGCACAAAGGAAAATAGCCCGCTGCTGCCTGTAAAGTCTCGTTTCCAGAATTCGTGACCTTTACTGCCAGGCAGAGCAGGGTGGTTAACTCGCGCAACTTGCGGATGTTCTGCCAGCCATTCAGCCACTTTCAGACTGCTTTCATGATGTTGACGCAAACGCACACCTAATGTGCGCAGGCCACGGCTGGTTATATAGGCGGTATCGGCATCGACCATCTGGCCCATCAGATAGGCATTTTCCCGTAGCTGCTCCCAGCAACGGGCATTGCACACGGCAGTGCCAATCATCGCATCTGAATGCCCACCCAGATATTTGGTGGCGGCTTGAATAGAAACATCGATGCCAAAATCCAGCGCCTTAAACAGCACACCGGCTGCCCAGGTGTTGTCGATCATAATGATGGCATCCGGCACCACACTGCGTACGGCGGCAACAATCGCCGGAACGTCGTGGACTTCCATGGTGATGGAGCCTGGCGATTCCAGAAACACGATTTTAGTGTTTGGCTGCAGATGCTTAACGATATCGGCACCAATCAGCGGATCAAACCATGATGTCGTTACGCCCAGTTTGCTGAGGATTTTGCTACAGAAATCCTGACTCGGTTCATAGGCGGTGTTGGTCATCAACACATGATCGCCCTGTTCGATAAAAGCAAGAATGGAATTAGCAACCGCTGCCGCCCCGCAGGGAAATAGCACGCAGCCTGCGCCACCTTCCAGTTCACACATCGCTTGTTGTAAGGAGAAATGGGTTAACGTTCCGCGCCGTCCATAGAACAACTCTCCATTGGCGCGATTACGTGTCGCGTGTTTTTTGGCTTCTACACTGTCAAAGACCAGCGAAGAAGCGCGCTGAATCACGCTATTTACCGCGCCGAGAGTGTATTTTTTGCTGCGTCCTGCATTCACCAGTTGAGTATCAAGCTTTTTGTCCGCCATGTCGGGATTCCTGTTTTTATACGTCTGGATGTCTAAACTAGCATGAATATTCGCGGGCGCATCCTGAAGAATTGGCATAAAGCAGAAAATTTTCGCAAATGGCGTGCTGGTGACTTTTTTACTGCGTAAACGCAAGGAAAAGAAAGCAAAGGTACGGCAGTATGCAAATAGTAATGAGAACGACTATCAATTCGACGTCGTTTTGATATTATTATGCGCAGATTTTGTGACTTGCGTCCTGGAGATACACAGTGGGTAATAATTTAATGCAGACGGACCTTTCCGTCTGGGGTATGTATCAGCACGCCGATATTGTCGTTAAGTGCGTGATGATTGGGCTTATTTTGGCCTCCGTAGTCACCTGGGCAATCTTCTTCAGTAAGAGCGTAGAGTTCTTCAATCAGAAGCGTCGCCTTAAGCGCGAGCAGCAACTGCTGGCTGAAGCGCGTTCCTTAAACCAGGCCAACGATATCGCCGCTGATTTTGGTAGCAAAAGCTTAAGCCTGCATTTGCTCAATGAAGCGCAGAATGAGCTGGAACTGTCAGAAGGCAGCGACGATAACGAAGGTATTAAAGAACGTACCAGCTTCCGTCTGGAGCGTCGGGTCGCCGCAGTGGGTCGTCAAATGGGCCGCGGTAACGGCTATCTGGCAACCATCGGCGCGATTTCTCCGTTCGTTGGTCTGTTTGGTACGGTCTGGGGCATCATGAACAGCTTTATTGGTATCGCGCAAACGCAGACCACTAACCTGGCAGTCGTTGCGCCGGGTATCGCAGAAGCTCTGTTAGCAACGGCAATCGGCCTCGTGGCAGCGATTCCTGCGGTCGTTATCTATAACGTATTTGCACGCCAGATTGGCGGCTTTAAAGCGATGCTGGGTGATGTTGCAGCGCAGGTATTGTTGCTGCAAAGCCGTGACCTGGATCTGGAAGCCAGCGCCG
>ENA-OVAD01000613-OVAD01000613.1-marine-metagenome-genome-assembly--contig:-NODE-613-length-2803-cov-2.166911_pt1 | contig 2803 bp, 4 predicted proteins | sample MGYA00237985_ERZ584546 | MGnify/ENA primary metagenome ERZ584546 (study PRJEB26544, sample SAMN05421971) | marine metagenome | isolation source: Line P, North Pacific Ocean | place: Canada:British Columbia... | reverse complement strand
TACGCCAAGCTATTTAGGTGAGACTATAGAATACTCAAGCTTGCATGCCTGCAGGTCGACTCTAGAGGATCCCACCCTGCGGAGATCCCGGCCGAGCGCTTGACGCGCTGCTCTTCTACCTCGACAAAGTCAACACCAATCCAGCGACAATCCTCGGTGTCAATCAGGGCGGCGGCGCCTGGCACAACAACGTTGTCTGACTGGAGCTGGAGTCGGAGTTGACCCGCTTCGGTGGAGCCATCATCACTTCCGCGGACGGAGTGCACGATGGCTCGACGCAGCCCCCCCCCTACGCGGCCGGATTCCGGGAACTCGGCAACAATCGTGCTGTGCGGACGCCTGCTGCGTGGGGGAGCAGCGTCCGGCGTCCAGGTGAGCAAGAGGCGTACACACGTCACTGCCATGCATGCCTGTCTCTCGGACCCCCGACATGAGGAGGTACCCAAGGCCGAGATTTGAGAGAGGCTGCTGGAGTGCTATGCGCGCTCGAGGGGCATGGTCGCCGGGACTTGTACTAGGCGCCAGGTGGAGAACCCCACGGCCATGGCGACGGAGCGCGGATGCACGGTGGCACGGATCTCGAGCTTGGGCGGCCTGCCGCTCCAGTAGCCGCCTCACGCGGTGAGATCGTCCCCCAGGTCTTTCTTGCCGCCTTGGAGCATCGCCAGCATCCGCTGGGCCCCCTCCGGGACCTTGACCATGCGGTCACCCTCACCTTTGACGTGCTCTGCTAGCCACTTCGCGGTTGTCTCGAGCACCCGGAGGCACGCCTGCTCCTTCTGCGGGCTCATCCCCGTCCCCACGCAGTCGAGCAGCATCGCTGCCGCGAGGAGCTGCACGTCGCGGACGGTCACTCCGCCCAGTTCCTGCACCTCGTCCACCCGCTTGGCGATGTCCGGGGGAAGGCACTTGCGGAAGACGCGCCAGGCGCGTGCTTCAGTGTGAGCCGCCCTCTTGCTTTCACGGGCGGATTCCACTCGTCCTGTGCGGCTGGTTCCTGTTGGCATGTCCTATCCGTATATGAGGCTACAGTCAGCGGTCAGAGCGTCTCACGTACAACGCCACCCCCGGCGAAAACGACGGAATCCCTGACCCCGAGGCTTTGGCTCGCCCAAGTGGACAAGGGAGGGGGGTGACTTCTGCCCATCTCCGAACGAGGCCTCGAAGCCGACGAAGCGCAGCCGCCAGAGGCCGAAAGGGGCCGCTCAAGTGGGTCTACCCCCTCGCGAGCTTCTCGGGCCTCTCGGGGCTGGGAGGCGCCCAGCTCAGGCATCGAGATCGTCGCCGTCATCGGTCGCCGGGTCGGGGGAGACTCGGAGCAGCTCGGCCAGCCAGTCGGGCAGCTCCACCTTGCGCACGGTGTGAACGCTCTTCCAAAAGCGCGTGAATCTGAACAGGTCGGAGTTCGGAAGGTGGGCGTGAGGTAGCGAGAAGCGGTCGGGGAGGGCTTGTGGGCTCGGAAATCTAAGAAGCTGCCGGTGCGGCAGTCCGCGGGGCCGCCGAGCAAAAGGTGGTCGAGCGGGTCGAGCTTGCCAGACGGCCTCAGGAAGGCGAAGGGAGCGCAGGTAGCTGAACGTGGACGGTGAGGGCTCGGGGTAGCTGCCCCGAGCCCTCGTGGACTACCCGAGGACATTGGCGAACTCGGTCATCCAAGAGACGGACTACTCGCAATCCGGCCATGGTGTCCACCGTCGATGTGCGCACGGCTCCGGGGCGAGTGGGCTTGTGGTCAGGCTGGCCTTCTGCGTGCGCTGCGGGCAGCCGTTTGTTGTCTGCCGATCCTGCGACCGAGGGCATGTGTACTGTTGTTCGCCCTGCTCTGGGTCGGGCCGGCAGCAGAGCGTCCGGCGGGCTCGACGACGGCATCGCAGGAGCCCCGAGGGGCGCCGAGACCATGCAGACCGGGAGCGTGAGCGGCGACGGCGGCGACGACAGGCTGATCCTGGCTCGGGCAGCGGCGGGGAGCCGTCCGAGAGCGTGGGGGATCATGGTTCCGCAGCCATCGAGGTCGAGGTAGGGCCGGCGGCTGAGCCCCTCGGCCGCGTTGAGCGAAGCGTGGAGGGGCAGACCACCAGCCAGCAGGAGACGTTCGATGAAGCACCCGCCCCCTACGCCGCCGTGGAGGAGCACCCCAGCTCCCTGCCCGAAGCACAAGCCAGCATCCTGCGCTGCATCGTCTGCGGCCGGGTCGGCCGGCTTGTCGTTGACGCCTGGCCAGCTCGCCGCCCCGTGCGCAGACCAGCAGCTCCTCGGCTTCCTCGAGGGCCGGGCCCCGGTCGCCGTCGCCGGCCTGGACCCTGACCTTCAAGGATGCAGGCCGGGGAGGCGGTCATGATTTCGCCCGATCAGCACACAGAGATCCGCCGGCTGTTCTTCGCCGAGCACTGGAAGGTCGGGACCATCGCTTCCGAGCTCGGCGTCCACCACGACACCGTCCGCCGGGCCATCGAGGTAGACCGCTTCGTCTCTCGAGGACGTCACGTCCCCAGCCAGCTCGACGCCTACCTCGACTTCATCGCCAAGACCCTGGAGCAGTACCCGAAGCTCCGCGCTACCCGCATCCACGAGATGATCGTCGGGCGCGGCTACAGGGGCTCGGTTGTCCAGACCCGCCGGGCCGTCAAGAGGCTGCGGCCCAAGGGCACCAAGGAAGCCTTCTTGCGCCTGCAGACCTTGCCCGGCGAGCAGGCCCAGGTGGACTGGGGGCACTTCGGTCATGTCATGGTCGGCAAGGCTCGGCGTCCCCTGTCGGCTTTCGTGATGGTGCTGACGTGGTCGAGGGCGATCCACGTCCTGTTCACCC
>ENA-OVAD01000546-OVAD01000546.1-marine-metagenome-genome-assembly--contig:-NODE-546-length-3139-cov-2.432071_pt1 | contig 3139 bp, 4 predicted proteins | sample MGYA00237985_ERZ584546 | MGnify/ENA primary metagenome ERZ584546 (study PRJEB26544, sample SAMN05421971) | marine metagenome | isolation source: Line P, North Pacific Ocean | place: Canada:British Columbia... | reverse complement strand
AACATGTTGTTTTGCCAGCCAACGGCTGATGGCGATGAGTGTTTCCATTGCTGTTCTCTTTTATACTGTGGGCCTGACCTTAACATGCGACGCAGACGATGACACCCTGGTTTCTTTACTTGATCCGTACCGCCGACAATAAGCTTTATACCGGGATCACCACGGATGTCGAACGCCGCTATCAGCAGCACCAAAGCGGCAAAGGGGCGAAAGCACTGCGCGGGAAAGGAGAACTAACGCTGGTGTTTTCCGCGCCAGTGGGCGATCGTTCGCTGGCGTTACGGGCGGAATATCGCGTTAAGCAACTGACCAAACGGCAAAAAGAGCGTCTGGTAGCGGAAGGCGCAGGGTTTGCAGAGCTGTTAAGCAGTCTGCAAACCCCGGAGATTAAAAGCGATTGAAATGCTCGTGATACTCAACCAGGCCGGTAACGCCATTCAGCGCGTCATCCGCTAAACGATGTACCTGGAAGGCGCTTTCAGTGCCCGGCCAGCGGCAACGCAGATCGTGATGCGCCGCCAGTTCAAAGCCGAAACGACTGTACAGCGCCGGATCGCCCAGCGTCACCACTGCGGCATAGCCGAACTCATTAAGCGAATCGAGTCCTTCATAGACCAGTTGGCGTGCCAGCCCCTGTCCACGGTATTTTTCATCAACCGCCAACGGTGCCATGCCGACCCATTGCAGGTCTTCGCCCTGCACATCAACCGGACTAAATGCCACATAGCCAATGACCTGACCTTCGTCATCTGTCGCCACCAGCCCCAGCGTCAGAAAGCCATCTTCACGCAGATCGTGAACCAGCTTCGCTTCCGCATCACTTTCGAATGAGCGACGCAGCAGGGCATCAATACCCGGCGCATCAATGGGAATTTCTACTCGAATTAGCATGGTTCACCTACCGATGTCTGTTTGGTTTCAGGCGCGGTTTTCATTCCCGCCTCAACAAAATCCGCCAGTTGCAGCAGCATCATGCGTAAGGCTTTCGGCATTTGCTCCAGTTCAATGGCGTCCATCAGGTTTTTCACATACAGCCCCAGCTCCGTATCGCCTTCAATCACCAGCCGACGCTGGAAGAAGAGCGTATCCGGATCTTGTTTACGCGCCGCAATCATCAGCAGATCGCTGGCGTCGGCACTAAAACTCACATCAGCTTGCGCGTTCTGGCTAACGACCAGTTTGCCATTCACCACCGAGGTAAACCATTGCAGGTCAATATCACGCACATGAATACTTAACCAGCGGCCTTCAAGAAACTCCAGCTCGCCATCATCCAGCGCCTGGCGGAATTGCCAGCTTAAGACCTGCTCAAGAACCTGGCGTTTTAGCGCAAATGGCGTCAGTTTTACCGGTACACTCAACAGAGATGGCCCCAAATGCACAATACGGGAACGCAGTTTATCCAACACGAGTTTTACTCCCTGTTTCAACAATCATCCTATTTTGCCATATCAGAAAAATAACATAGCGGTATAAATCAACAATTCCATATGAAATTGCTGCTACCACCAATACAACTTTAACTGCCTTAAATCAAAAATTGTCGCAGCAAGGTTAACTAAAATCCCAGTTCGTTAACATTTTTGCGTTTTGATAGCGCAACCTTCAGGAAAAATTATGGAGCTGCTCTGCCCTGCCGGAAATCTCCCGGCGCTTAAGGCGGCCATCGAAAACGGCGCAGATGCTGTTTATATCGGGCTAAAAGATGATACCAATGCCCGTCACTTCGCCGGCCTTAACTTTACCGAGAAAAAATTGCAGGAAGCGGTGAGTTTTGTCCATCAACATCGCCGCAAACTTCACATCGCGATTAACACTTTTGCGCATCCGGACGGTTACGCCCGTTGGCAGCGCGCCGTGGATATGGCGGCGCAGCTGGCTGCCGACGCGCTGATCCTCGCCGACCTCGCCATGCTGGAGTACGCCGCCGAGCGTTATCCGCATATTGAGCGCCACGTATCGGTGCAGGCTTCGGCGACCAATGAAGAGGCGATTAACTTTTATCATCGCCATTTTGACGTTGCTCGCGTGGTGCTGCCGCGCGTGTTGTCGATTCATCAGGTGAAACAACTGGCACGGGTCACACCTGTACCACTGGAAGTCTTTGCTTTCGGCAGCCTGTGCATTATGTCGGAAGGTCGTTGCTATCTGTCGTCGTATCTGACGGGTGAGTCGCCCAACACCATAGGCGCGTGTTCTCCGGCCCGTTTCGTGCGCTGGCAACAAACGCCGCAGGGGCTGGAATCCCGCCTGAACGAAGTGCTGATCGACCGTTATCAGGACGGCGAAAACGCAGGTTATCCGACGCTATGTAAAGGGCGTTATCTGGTGGACGGCGAGCGCTATCACGCGCTGGAAGAACCAACCAGTCTCAATACCCTGGAACTGCTGCCGGAGTTAATGGCGGCGAATATTGCTTCGGTGAAAATTGAAGGCCGCCAGCGTAGCCCGGCGTATGTCAGCCAGGTGGCGAAAGTCTGGCGTCAGGCTATCGACCGTTGTAAGGCCGATCCGCAAAACTTTGTACCGCAAAGCGCGTGGATGGAGACGCTCGGGTCGATGTCCGAAGGCACGCAAACCACTCTTGGCGCATATCACCGTAAATGGCAGTGAGAAAAGCAATGAAATATTCCTTAGGGCCAGTGCTGTGGTACTGGCCAAAAGAGACGCTGGAAGAATTTTATCAGCAGGCCGCCACCAGCAGCGCCGACGTGATTTATCTTGGTGAAGCGGTATGCAGCAAGCGTCGGGCAACCAAAGTTGGCGACTGGCTGGAGATGGCAAAATCGCTCGCCGGGAGTGGTAAGCAGATTGTGCTCTCCACGCTGGCGCTGGTGCAGGCATCATCTGAACTGGGCGAACTGAAACGCTATGTTGAGAACGGTGAGTTTCTGATTGAAGCCAGCGATCTCGGCGTGGTGAATATGTGCGCTGAACGCAAACTGCCGTTCGTCGCCGGGCACGCGCTGAACTGCTACAACGCGGTGACACTGAAAATATTGCTCAAACAGGGCATGATGCGCTGGTGTATGCCAGTGGAGCTTTCCCGCGACTGGCTGGTGAATCTGCTTAATCAGTGCGATGAGCTGGGCATTCGTAACCAGTTTGAAGTGGAAGTCCTGAGCTACGGGCATCTGCC
>ENA-OVAD01000433-OVAD01000433.1-marine-metagenome-genome-assembly--contig:-NODE-433-length-3998-cov-3.275695_pt1 | contig 3998 bp, 4 predicted proteins | sample MGYA00237985_ERZ584546 | MGnify/ENA primary metagenome ERZ584546 (study PRJEB26544, sample SAMN05421971) | marine metagenome | isolation source: Line P, North Pacific Ocean | place: Canada:British Columbia... | reverse complement strand
AGTCATACGCCACCACCGCGCTCACGTTTTGCGCAGCGCCAAACGTTGGTCTGCCCTGTGGCAGACCTGACATACCTTATTTATCAGGCTTGCCGGGACTGAATTCAACGAGTAGCGGATTGTGATCGGAAGCGCGCGTAACCAGTACAGAAGCTTCACTGACGTTCAGACCACGGTAGAAAACAAAATCGAGCGGGCGACCAAACGCCCGACGGCGCTGATCATCGGTAAAACGCACCTGGCGCAGCGACATTTCCCGCGCAAAGCGATATAACGCGTTCATCCTTCTACGGCTCCCGGCATTGAAATCTCCCGCCATAATGACCGGGCCGCTGTGGTGAGCTATCTGATCGCCAATAGGAAGTAACTGCTTACTATAGACATCCACGCCCAGACTGAAGTTGACGGCGTGTATATTAACCACCATCAACAGGCGGGTGTCAGGTAATGGATAGACCGTCACCAGTGCCGACTTCGCCAGACGCAAAATGGGTTCTCGTTCACGTAACGGGCAGCAATACACTGGATGTGCCGCCGAAAGGGTCATTACGCCAGAAGGATGTTGTGGCAGCACGAAAGCGGGTACCTGATCGGCGGCAAGATAGTTAGCGGTCGCAAACTGTACTAACTCTGGCGTTGTCTGCGCTTCCTGCAATAACACCAGATGTGCATCTTTGCCGTAGTTCTTTAATACCGACAACCATTCAGCGCGTTGCTGTTTGTATATGTTCCACACCAGGATCCGAATACGCTCTTCGGTACTTAACGGTTCCCCAGGTGGTAATGCCTGGCCGATGCTCGCAAAAGACCCCGGCGGTAAGATCCTTTCCGCAGGTTGTCCGGCAACATAGCGCATGGCATAGGTGTTTTTTCGCACTTTTGACTTTGAAACCTCTATTACGTCAACCCTTCCGCACTCGGGAGGGTTCTACTGTTATAGGGATTTTAGCTCACTCTTTCAACGAGCAATTGTATATTGTTATGTAAGCAAGTGCTTACACCGGTCAGAATTTTGCTCATTATGGAGAACATTAAATCGCATGACATATCACGCATCCTGATGGTTTAATGACAAATAAATTCAAAATATCTCTTCTATTTTGCAACAGGAGCAAAAATGAAAGCCACGTCGGAAGAACTCGCCATTTTTGTTTCGGTCGTCGAAAGCGGCAGCTTTAGCCGGGCAGCGGAACAATTAGGGCAAGCAAACTCAGCGGTAAGCCGGGCGGTGAAAAAGCTGGAGATGAAACTTGGCGTTAGCCTGCTTAATCGGACCACGCGACAACTTAGCCTGACGGAAGAAGGCGAGCGTTATTTTCGTCGCGTACAGTCAATTTTGCAGGAGATGGCAGCGGCAGAATCAGAAATTATGGAGACGCGTAATACACCGCGTGGACTGTTACGGATCGATGCCGCAACTCCAGTGGTGCTGCACTTTCTGATGCCGTTAATTAAGCCTTTCCGTGAACGCTATCCGGAAGTCACTTTGTCGCTAGTCTCCTCCGAAACGATTATTAATTTGATCGAAAGAAAAGTGGATGTCGCGATACGCGCTGGTACGTTAACGGATTCCAGCTTACGTGCCAGGCCGTTATTTAACAGTTATCGAAAAATTATCGCCTCCCCCGATTATATTTCCCGCTACGGGAAGCCAGAAACGATCGACGATTTAAAGCAACATATTTGCCTGGGATTCACTGAACCCGCTTCCCTCAATACCTGGCCGATAGCCCGTAGCGATGGACAATTACATGAGGTGAAGTACGGTTTGTCATCCAATAGTGGGGAAACACTGAAACAGCTTTGCCTGAGTGGCAACGGGATTGCGTGTTTGTCCGACTACATGATCGACAAAGAAATCGCTCGCGGAGAATTGGTGGAGTTAATGGCAGATAAAGTGTTGCCAGTGGAAATGCCATTCAGTGCCGTCTATTACAGCGACCGTGCGGTAAGTACGCGCATCCGGGCTTTTATCGATTTCCTTAGCGAGCATGTAAAAACAGCTCCCGGAGGAGCTGTCAGAGAGGCTTAATCCCATTCAGGAGCCAGACCTTCCGGGCTAACCAGGCGGTCGTTGCAATCCAGTGCGGCGATCGCTTTTTTATCTTCGGCATCAAGCTGTAAATTTTGTGCCTTAAGATTACTTTCCAGGTTTTTACGTTTAGTAGAAGAAGGAATTACTGAGTAACCTTCCCCCATAGCCCACGCCAGAATCACTTGTGCCGGAGTCGCATTGTGTTTAGCTGCGATACGAGCAATAACCTCATCTTTCAGGGCCTTACCATACGCCAGCGTCATATAGGAAGTAATATGGATGCCGTGCTGTTTAGCCCAGGCAACCACTTTACGGTTTTGCAGATAAGGAGAGAGTTCAATCTGGTTAGTAGCGATGTTTTCAGCACCAACAGCAGCAATCGCTTTTTCCATCAACGGGATCGTGAAGTTGGAAATACCGATCTCACGCGTCAGCCCTTGTTTTTTGGCTTCCAGCAGCGCCTGCATAAACTCTTCAACAGAGACTTCATCGTTTGGTGACGGCCAGTGGATTAGCGTCAGATCAACATAATCGGTACGCAATTTTTGCAGGCTCTCTTTCAGACTTGGGATCAATTTGTCTTTGCTGAGATTTTCAATCCAGATTTTAGTGGTGATGTAGAGTTCATGACGTGGCACGCCACTTTCTGCAATCGCCTGACCTACTGCGGCTTCGTTATCATAGATTTGTGCGGTATCAATTGCGCGATAACCAAGTTCAAGCGCCGTTATCACAGATGAAATAACAACGTCGTCTTTCAGACGGAAAGTACCTAAACCAAATGCAGGGATAGCCATAATATGCCTCTTTTAATGCTATTTTCGTTAACTGAGGTGATTATGGGCTTCAGACTGTTGAGGAAAAAGAGCGTAAAATGCAGAGGATTTTTGCGATTCTGGCAATAATAGATATACAGACGAAAAAAAACCTCGAGCGTTAACTCGAGGCTTCTTAATAAGTGGCGGAACGGACGGGACTCGAACCCGCGACCCCCTGCGTGACAGGCAGGTATTCTAACCGACTGAACTACCGCTCCGCGTTGTGTTCCGTTGGGAACGAGGCGAATATTACGGATTGCCTCGACCTTCGTCAACGGTTTTTCTCATCTTTTGAATCGTTTGCTGCAAAAATCGCCCAAGTCGCTATTTTTAGCGCCTTTCACAGGTATTTATGCTCGCCAGAGGCAACTTCCGCCTTTCTTCTGCACCAGATCGAGACGGGCTTCATGAGCTGCAATCTCTTCATCTGTCGCAAAAACAACGCGTAACTTACTTGCCTGACGTACAATGCGCTGAATTGTTGCTTCACCTTGTTGCTGTTGTGTCTCTCCTTCCATCGCAAAAGCCATCGACGTTTGACCACCGGTCATCGCCAGATAAACTTCCGCAAGGATCTGGGCATCGAGTAATGCCCCGTGCAGCGTTCGTTTACTGTTATCTATTTCGTAGCGAGCACATAACGCATCGAGGCTGTTGCGCTTACCGGGAAACATTTTCCTCGCCACCGCAAGGCTATCGGTGACCTTACAGAAAGTATTGGTCTTCGGAATATCGCGCTTAAGCAACGAAAACTCGTAGTCCATAAAGCCGATATCGAACGCTGCGTTATGGATCACCAACTCCGCGCCGCGAATATAGTCCATGAACTCATCGGCTACTTCGGCAAACGTGGGCTTATCGAGCAAAAATTCATCGGCAATACCATGTACGCCAAAGGCTTCCGGATCCACCAGCCGATCGGGTTTGAGATAAACATGGAAGTTATTGCCCGTCAGGCGACGGTTCACCACTTCAACGGCACCAATCTCAATGATCTTGTGGCCTTCATAGTGCGCACCAATCTGGTTCATACCGGTGGTTTCGGTATCGAGAACGATCTGGCGTGTAATTGCAGTGCTCATAGCGAGATCGGAAGAGCGTCGTGTAGGGAAAGAGTGTAGATCTCGGTGGTCGCCGTATCATTA
>ENA-OVAD01000426-OVAD01000426.1-marine-metagenome-genome-assembly--contig:-NODE-426-length-4040-cov-2.797376_pt1 | contig 4040 bp, 5 predicted proteins | sample MGYA00237985_ERZ584546 | MGnify/ENA primary metagenome ERZ584546 (study PRJEB26544, sample SAMN05421971) | marine metagenome | isolation source: Line P, North Pacific Ocean | place: Canada:British Columbia... | reverse complement strand
TTACGCCAAGCTATTTAGGTGAGACTATAGAATACTCAAGCTTGCATGCCTGCAGGTCGACTCTAGAGGATCCCACAGTAAAAAGAAAAATCCAGCAATACCACCAAGAGTTCCCATTAATGCAATGGAACCATAAATCAATGATCTCATTTCAAGTGCTGCAATTGCAGAACCAATTGTAATAACAGTTAATGCAAGAAATGCAGCATCAGCCATGAGTTGCCCCCCATTTAGTAATTATAATTTCACTATCTTGTTCAACATAAGGTTTGACTTGAAGTTGTGCAGGAGTATAGATCAAACCTTCTTTGCTAAATGAAGACAATTCATAATCGTTAGTCATGTAAAGTGCATAAAATGGACATGCGTCAACACATAAACCACAAAAGACACATTTTCCATAATCAATTTGAGGCATAATAGATTTTTTATTTTGTTTTTGTTCTTCTGGAACTTTTACCATAGCAATTGCTTCAGCAACACCCTCACATGCAATAGAACATAATTGACATCCAGTACAGTGATCATGAAATAGCATGTGACGTCCCTTTAATCCAGCAATTCCAACACCTGTAGCAGGATCATATTGATAGCCATCACCTACAAATTTTAGTTTCTCTTCAGGATAACGAAGAGTAAATCGTTTTGTGGCAATATGTTTAATTCCAGAATTTAGTGCACGAATGATACCTGTAGCAGTATTTGTCATTGTAAACCTCCTGGCCCTAACACTCCAGCGTAAACCAAGCCTAGTGCAATAAAGATGTTAACGAATGCAAGTCCGATCAATTTATGCCAACCAAGATTTAGTAACATATCAACTCTAATTCTTGGAAATACACCTCTTGGCAATAATATGAAGAAGATAACACCAACTGTCTTTAGAACAAACATCAAAGTTCCATTAAGCATTTCTTGAGTAATTAATTGAGTAAGTAATGGTTCCAATCCACCTATTTTTAATGTAATTGGACCCATTTCCATTCCATGAGTAGCAATTTCCATTGGTAATGGAGGTACTATCATTGGACCATTCCAACCACCAAGGAACAATACAACAAACAATGCTGCAAATGCGTAAAGTTTGAGATATGTTCCTAATTGAACAAGTCCATACATCATTCCAGATAATTCAGTTAACCATCCAGCAACAATTTCACTTTCTGCCTCAGGTAAATCAAATGGAATTCTTTCCAATTCTGCAAGCATTGTAATGAAAAATACAATTGCACCAACTGGTAAAAATAGAATCCATGGGAAACTAGATTGACTTGCAGCAATTTCAGATAAGTTAAGAGTACCAGTTACCATAACAACTCCCAATAAAGATAAAATTAATGGAATTTCAAATGAAACCATTTGGAATAATGCACGGATGCCTCCAATGAATGGAAATTTACTATTTGCAGACCATGCAGAAAGAATTGTAACAATTGGGAAAAATCCTATAACTGCAAAGACAGCAAGTAGTCCCATATCTACATCTGCAACTACCCAACCAGGTGCAACAGGAATTAATGCAACAAATGCTGCAGCTGACGCTACAAAAAGAACAGGCGCTGCCCAGAAAATAGGTTTGTCAGCTTTTGCAGGAATAATAATTTCTTTTGAAATTAATTTTAGACCATCACCCATTAATTGTAAAATTCCTTCAACTTTTCCACAGTAAAAAGGACCAACTCTTAATTGTAATTTTGCAAGCATTTTTCTTTCAACAAAAATTGTTCCAGCAGCTAATAATGCTGCAAAACCAAATCCAGGAAATGCCATTATCTTAAACATGTCTGTTTCCATGAATGCTTGAACAATTGGAAGTGTACGTGAAGGATCCGCTAAATACGTAAATGCAAGAAATGGTGTAAGTAATTCTCCATCAATTACAGGCATTGGAATAAAAAATAAAATCATCATAATTGCAGGGAGACCAATTAATGACATTATCAGAACAGCCCAAACAATATCATCGATTAAAGATTTAATGAATCCACTAAGTTTGAAATCAGGTGCAATAACAGACATTTATCGGTCTGCCTCCACTGGCCAATAATTAAGACTCCAATAAACAGATGGCATGTTACCAAGCTTTTCACCTTTTAGAAGATATGGCAATGCAATTAGATTTCTAAAGGAAGGAACACTTAGTTTTAGTCTGTATGGTTCAACTTTACCATCAGAAACAATATGACATCCTAAAGAGCCTCTACCAGATTCTACACGTTTGTATACTGAATCAAATCCTTTTCCTTTTGGATTTGGTTTTAGTTTTACTCTAACAGAACCAGATTTTGGCATTTTTTGTAATGCTTGTTTAATTATATTACAACTTTCCAACATGTCAAGCCATGGGATTTTGGATCGTGCATAAGAATCTCCTTCTTTCATCACAGGACTATGAACATCTAGTTCTTCATAGACATCATAAGGTTCCTTTATTCTAAGATCATAATCAACTCCACTTGCACGAAGTACAGAACCAGTTGTTCCAAGTCTAATTGCGTCTTCACGAGAAAGAACTCCAGTGTTTTCTGTTCTTGAAATTAAAATTGGATTATCATAAAATACTGCAGCATATTCTTTGATACGTTTTTCAAAGTAATTTACTTGACGCAAACATACTTCTTCAAAGTTTGGAGGTAAATCATTTCTAACTCCACCTGGAACAAAATGTGCATGGGTTACTCTTGCACCACTAATTTTTTCCATAAGATCAATTAAGAGTTCACGATCACCTGCGGGCCACATAAACATTGTAGAGTGACCTAAGAAAATACCATAGATGGCAAGCCAATACATGATATAGATACAACGATTTAATTCAGAACAAATAACTCGAACATATTTTGCACGTTCTGGAACTTCAATGCCAAGTAGTTCTTCTACACCTAAGACATATGGATAAAGTACATTACAAGAATCATGAATTACAGGTCTTTCTAAATGAGGAATATTTGTAATATAATTTCTATATTCAGCCATTTTTTCTTCTCCCCGATGCACATATCCAGGATCAGGATCACATGCAACAATGTAATCACCGTCAATTTGTACAATAATTCTCATATGTCCAGAACCAGGATGTTGTGGTCCAACATTGAGAGTCATGATTCTCTCATCAACTTTTTGGATTGCTAATCCAGGAGGTAATTCATTAGTCATCTCTATCGTCCCTTTATTGCAAAGTCCTTTCTAAGAGGAGGTAAATCAGCCCAATCTTCAGGTAAAAGTAATCGTCTATTGTCAGGATGGCCAGTAAAGTAAACCCCAAACATTTCAAAAACCTCTCTTTCATGAAATTCTACACTGTAAAATATATCTCTAAGAGTAGGTAATTTGGTTGCATCTTTTCCAGGTATTGGATTTTCTTCTCTTTGTGCTCTAGTTGTTAAAACAAGAATTTGTTTTGCTAAAGATGAATCAGAATAAGATCCAATATGATAAACAACTTCAATTTCTTTATCTTGTGGATAATCTACACCTGAAACAGACTCTACATGATCATAATTTAGGCCATCACGAATAAATTCTGCTACATCATGAACATCTTCTCTATTAACTTTAATTCCAACTCTATTTTCTTTAACAAATTCAACTTGAATTTTATCACCAAATTTTTCAACAACTTTATCAGAAATACTTTTTTCAAATGCAGGTAATTCTACAGGTTTTGCTGCTGGTTTTGCTGCTGGTTTTGCTGCTGGTTTTGCTGCTGGTTTTGCTGCTGGTTTTGCTGCTGGTTTTTCTTCAACAGGTTTTTCTTCAGTAACAACTTGTTTTGTATCAGTACTCATTATACAAACTTCCTAGCCTTCATTCTCTTGATTTTTTCTTGCAACAAAATACATCCTTGGATAAGAGTTTCAGGTCTAGGTGGGCAACCTGGAACGTATACATCAACTGGAAGAACTCCATCAATTCCTGGAAGTACATTGTATGAATCAAAATACAATCCTCCAGTAATTGCACAAGCTCCCATAGCAATCACATACTTTGGTTCTGGCATTTGATCATAAACTAATCTAAGACGTGGAGCCATTTTTCGT
>ENA-OVAD01000383-OVAD01000383.1-marine-metagenome-genome-assembly--contig:-NODE-383-length-4350-cov-2.861924_pt1 | contig 4350 bp, 3 predicted proteins | sample MGYA00237985_ERZ584546 | MGnify/ENA primary metagenome ERZ584546 (study PRJEB26544, sample SAMN05421971) | marine metagenome | isolation source: Line P, North Pacific Ocean | place: Canada:British Columbia... | reverse complement strand
CTGCCAGAAACTGTACGAAACGCACAAGCTAATCACTTATCCGCGTTCTGATTGTCGCTATTTGCCAGAAGAACATTTTGCCGGACGCCACGCGGTGATGAATGCCATCAGTGTTCATGCACCGGATCTGTTGCCGCAGCCAGTGGTAGATCCAGATATACGCAACCGCTGTTGGGATGACAAAAAGGTCGATGCGCACCACGCCATCATTCCGACCGCACGGAGTTCTGCGATCAACCTGACGGAGAACGAAGCGAAGGTCTATAACCTGATTGCCCGTCAGTATCTGATGCAATTCTGCCCGGATGCGGTGTTCCGCAAGTGTGTTATCGAACTGGACATTGCCAAAGGCAAATTTGTCGCTAAAGCGCGTTTTCTTGCTGAAGCAGGCTGGCGCACGCTGTTAGGCAGCAAAGAGCGCGATGAAGAAAACGACGGCACGCCACTGCCTGTGGTGGCGAAAGGCGATGAGTTGCTGTGTGAAAAAGGTGAAGTGGTAGAGCGGCAAACCCAGCCGCCGCGCCATTTTACCGATGCAACACTGCTTTCGGCGATGACCGGGATCGCGCGCTTTGTGCAGGATAAAGATCTGAAAAAGATCCTCCGTGCGACCGATGGTCTGGGGACAGAGGCAACGCGTGCCGGGATTATTGAACTGTTGTTCAAGCGTGGTTTCCTGACCAAAAAAGGGCGCTATATCCACTCCACCGACGCCGGAAAAGCGCTATTCCATTCGCTGCCGGAGATGGCGACGCGACCGGACATGACCGCGCACTGGGAATCGGTGCTGACGCAAATCAGCGAAAAGCAGTGTCGCTATCAGGACTTTATGCAGCCGCTGGTGGGGACGCTATATCAGCTTATTGATCAAGCCAAACGTACGCCGGTGCGGCAGTTTCGCGGCATTGTGGCTCCGGGCAGTGGTGGCAGTGCTGATAAGAAAAAGGCTGCACCGCGTAAACGTAGTGCGAAAAAAAGTCCGCCAGCAGATGAAGTCGGAAGCGGGGCGATAGCGTAAGCGAGTGAATCTTTCGTGCTATTCGAGTCATATTCTGAAATATCCAGCGGATCAAGAAAATTCGTTGGATATTTTTTTTGCATGGATAAAATTATCGCCTCTAAAGTATGTAATAACAGGGAATGTGATGAAAAAAGTTTTATTACAAAACCATCCTGGGAGCGAGAAGTATTCTTTTAATGGCTGGGAAATATTTAATAGTAATTTTGAACGGATGATTAAAGAAAATAAGGCCATGCTGCTTTGTAAGTGGGGGTTTTATTTAACATGTGTTGTCGCTGTAATGTTTGTGTTCGCAGCGATAACATCCAACGGTTTGAATGAAAGAGGCCTGATTACCGCGGGATGCTCTTTTCTTTATCTATTAATTATGATGGGGCTTATTGTTCGGGCCGGTTTTAAAGCAAAAAAAGAACAACTGCATTATTATCAGGCTAAAGGTATTGAGCCGCTCAGTATCGAGAAGTTACAGGCGCTACAATTGATCGCACCTTATCGATTCTATCATAAGCAATGGTCTGAAACGCTGGAGTTCTGGCCGCGAAAGCCTGAACCTGGCAAAGATACCTTCCAATATCATGTGCTTCCTTTTGACTCGATCGATATCATAAGTAAAAGACGCGAGTCTTTAGAGGATCAATGGGGTATCGAAGATAGCGAAAGTTATTGTGCCTTAATGGAGCATTTTCTTTCTGGCGACCATGGAGCCAATACCTTTAAAGCAAACATGGAGGAAGCCCCAGAGCAGGTTATCGCCTTGTTGAATAAATTTGCTGTTTTTCCCTCAGACTATATCTCTGATTGCGCTAATCATAGCTCCGGTAAATCCTCGGCGAAGCTAATATGGGCGGCGGAATTATCATGGATGATCTCGATATCAAGCACAGCTTTTCAAAACGGGACAATTGAAGAAGAACTGGCCTGGCATTATATAATGCTTGCTTCTCGAAAGGCGCACGAGTTGTTCGAAAGCGAAGAAGATTATCAAAAAAATAGTCAAATGGGATTTCTTTACTGGCATATCTGCTGCTATCGCAGAAAGTTAACGGATGCTGAACTTGAAGCGTGTTATCGTTACGACAAGCAGTTTTGGGAGCACTACAGTAAGAAATGCCGTTGGCCCATAAGAAATGTTCCGTGGGGAGCATCATCCGTTAAATACTCATAAACGCCTGAAATTTTGCCGGGGGCGCTGCGCTTGCCCGGCCTACATTAGAGCGTAACTGCAATGAATTGTGCCCATTTGTAGGCCTGATAAGCGTAGCGCCATCAGGCATTTACAACTTAAATCACACCCTGCGCCAGCATCGCATCGGCAACCTTCACAAAACCGGCAATGTTCGCGCCCTGCACGTAGTTGGTTTGCTCACCTTCACCACCATGCTCAACACAGGCATGGTGGATATCCAGCATGATGTGATGCAAACGTGCGTCAACTTTCTCGGCTTTCCAGCCCAGGCGCGCAGCGTTTTGTGCCATTTCCAGGCCCGATGTAGCGACGCCACCAGCATTAGCCGCTTTACCCGGTGCAAATAGTACGCCTGCCTGCTGGAACAGTTCAGTCGCTTCGATGGTGGTCGGCATATTTGCCCCTTCGGCGACGGCTTTAACGCCATTAGCGATAAGCTGATGCGCGGCGTCAACATCCAGTTCATTCTGGGTGGCGCAAGGCAGGGCGATATCAACCGGTAGAGACCACGGCTGTTGGCCTTCGAGATAGACCAGACCAAATTCTTTGGCGTAATCTGCCACTCGACCATCGCGGCTGGCTTTGATTTCGATAAGACGTGCCAGTTTCTCTTTCGTGAATCCGCTTTCATCAACTACAGTGCCGCTGGAGTCTGACGCAGTGATCACACGAGCACCAAATTCCATCGCTTTTTCGATAGCGTACTGGGCGACGTTGCCGGAGCCAGAAACGGAAACGCGCATCCCTTCAAAACCCATACCGTGGCGTTTTAGCATTGCTTCTGTGAAATAAACCAGACCGTAGCCGGTAGCTTCCGGGCGAATAAGACTGCCGCCAAATGAAAGGCCCTTACCGGTGAAGACGCAGGCGGTATTGTTGGAGAGCTTTTTCATCATCCCCGCCATAAAGCCGACTTCACGACCACCAACCCCGATATCACCTGCCGGAACGTCGGTATCCGCGCCCAGGTGGCGATACAGTTCAGTCATCAGCGCCTGGCAAAAACGCATCACTTCACCTTCGCTTTTTCCTTTCGGATCGAAATCGCTGCCGCCTTTACCACCGCCCATCGGCAGAGTAGTCAGGGCATTTTTGAAGGGTTGTTCAAAGCCGAGGAATTTGAGAATGGAAAGGTTAACTGACGGATGGAAGCGCATACCGCCTTTGTACGGGCCGATGGCAGAGCTGAACTGCACACGCCATGCACGGTTGACCTGTATCTGGTTGCGATCATCAACCCATACCACGCGAAACTGGATCACGCGCTCCGGTTCAACCAGACGCTCCAGTAATGACATCTGGCGATATTTTGGATTTTGTTCAAGAAAAGGCCAGAGTGTGGTCATTACTTCACGAACGGCTTGCGCGAACTCGGTTTGATTCGGGTCGCGCTTTTGGACATGGTTGAGGAATGACTCCAGAGAATATGTCTGATCCATAGATATAAAACCCTTATATATTAATACGATTGTGCTTATGTTGTTTATGTCATGTGCTTTTGCAGTTTTCGACTATACCATCAAGAATGTGACGGTAAGCAAGAAAAAAATGACCCAGGAAAGCAAATTAATAACGAGAGTAATCTCATAACCAAATGCGATAACTCAGACGCTAAAGTTTTGCCACCCGGCTACCGTTATCAGTAGCAGAGACAATAACGTTAAGGAGTTCCCTGTGAGTCGAGCATTGTTCGCCGTAGTATTAGCATTTCCATTAATTGCACTGGCTAACCCGCATTATCGTCCGGACGTGGAGGTAAACGTACCGCCAGAAGTGTTCAGTTCAGGCGGGCAGTCAGCGCAGCCCTGTACTCAGTGCTGCGTTTATCAGGATCAAAATTATTCTGAAGGGGCGGTAATTAAAGCCGAAGGAATACTGCTGCAATGCCAGCGTGATGACAAAACCCTTAGCACTAATCCGCTGGTCTGGCGGCGCGTAAAGCCATAAACGCCTCTAATAATGGAATGTCAGCAGGGGCCAGCGGATATTGCAGCGCCTCTTCAGGTGAGCACCAGACCAGCGCCTGATGTTCATGTGCCTGTAACGTCCCGTGGAAGTCGGGTACGTGCCAGGCATGAAGATGGATAATCCGCCCCGAAACTTCTCGCTGATGGCTGGCAACATATTCACCCACAGTTGCTTC
>ENA-OVAD01000269-OVAD01000269.1-marine-metagenome-genome-assembly--contig:-NODE-269-length-5506-cov-1.911402_pt1 | contig 5506 bp, 8 predicted proteins | sample MGYA00237985_ERZ584546 | MGnify/ENA primary metagenome ERZ584546 (study PRJEB26544, sample SAMN05421971) | marine metagenome | isolation source: Line P, North Pacific Ocean | place: Canada:British Columbia... | reverse complement strand
GGAGATGCAACTCGACGACATTGTTTCAGGTCGAACCAATTATCGGGCGGTGATCGATGGCATAGCCTCGATGGCGGAAGAACTGATCGCCGTTCTCCAGAAGCATCCGGGCGGCACGGTGGATCTGGGGTTCTCCGCCTCAACAAAAGGACGCGGGCGTCGCAAGCAGTGGGGCAAACGCGGTGCAAGCAAGAGCGCATCAGACGCAAAGGCACCCAGACGACGGCAGACCTCCAAGTCAGATCAGGCGACGACAAGGACGGCCAAGAAACCGGGCAGTTCACCAAACGGCAAGGCAAAGACCAGCGGTTCTGCTCCTACCTCGAAGATGGTTGCCTATGCGAAGAGCTTGGCGGGGCAGAAGAGCGTCGATCTCCCCCCTGGGTATGATCAGGATTTCGCGACCTGTCGGCAGTTTCTTGATCAATACGCCAAGTAGGATTGCTTGAAATGCGCACAGTGTATTTGATGGAATATTTTCGAAAATCAGCAATTTTGTATAGTGGATTTTCTCGACGCTCAAAGGGAGGCGCTCAATGTCATCATCTGTAAACAAGATCTTCTTGATCGGGAACCTGGGAGCTGATCCCGAGATACGCACCATGGGATCTGGCAGTGAATTTGCGAGGCTATCAGTGGCAACGAGCGACACTTGGAAGGATCGAGAGACGGGCGAACGCCGCGAAAAGACTGAATGGCACCGCATCACAATTTGGGATGAGAACCTTACTGGCATTTGCAAGCGGTTCTTGAAAAAGGGATCGAAGGTGTACGTGGAAGGCACGATCCAGACCAGCACCTACACAGGTCAGGATGGCGCAGAGAGAAGCTCGACGGAAGTCGTTCTTAACAGAGGTCGCGGGGTTCTAACCATGCTAGATTCTGCGCCCCGTGGCGGGGAGGGGCCTGTTTCAACGGGCGGCGATCGCGGTCGCCCGGACCCATTTGATGAGGACGATATTCCGTTTTAGCTGATTAGCATTGGGCACCCACCGCGACCGCAGCGAAGCCGCTGAGGATTACTACGTTAGCAATATACGAAAGCCCAGCGGGCAGCGGGTCCTTGGCAATATCCCTTAGGGATGGCGGGCCATGATAGGAGATCAGGGCAATTTTTTCAGTGAGACATCGTAAAGTGAGATAGGATTGCCATCAGAGTGCTATTTTGCCGCAACACGTGGTTTTGTGTGCTCGAAGGCGCGGAGGAGTTTAGGGTCATGGTCGGAGGACGGGGAGTTCAAATCGGAGAACGCTTCAGGCCCGCAGGTGGCTCCGTATTTGGACGTTCGGGTGGAGAGGTGTTTGAGGTTCGCGATGTCCTCAGTGAGACTGGCACGCTCCCTCATGCCAAACTGTTCAGCGTTGCGCACCCGACAGAACACAAACTGATTTCCGTGAACGCCCTCCGAGACCCTAAACTCTACCTTCCGGTCGAAGTCCAGAAAGTCGAACAGGATGGGAAATCGTACGACTAAAGCAGCGTGCCTGGATGAGGCATAGGAGTAGTCCATGGCGCATGTGACAAGTAAAATTATCCTGGCGTTGATTGCCATGATCGCACTGGCCCAGATCTCTGGACCGGCGGCGGCAGAGATCAGCGGACCCGCAAAAGTCATCGACGGCGATACACTCAAGATCCGCGATGCCAAGATCCGCCTCCATGGCATCGATGCGCCCGAGAGCGCCCAAGTTTGCAAAGTGGATGGTGAACCCTATCGGTGTGGAACCACCGCGACACTGGCTCTCGCCCGACGCATCGCAGGGAGACTGGTCTCCTGTAACGAACGTGATCGGGATCGATATGGCCGTATAGTTGCCGTCTGCAAGTCTGAAGGTGAGGACTTGAATGGATGGCTTGTGTACGAAGGTCTGGCTCTCGCCTATCGGCGTTACAGTATTGATTATGTCAGTCAGGAACTGACCGCACGAGCGTCCAGTCGAGGGCTATGGCAGGGAGAGTTCGTAAAGCCGTGGCAATGGCGCAAAGGAAAACGAATGGCCGGCGAGAAGTGAACAAGCATAACGCTGATGCTTAGCAGAAAAAATAACTGAGATGGAGAAACGCATGGGTGTTTGTTGATCCTAGAAAATGTCTTCTCCCGCTCCGCCAAGCAACCGAATCGCATCGCTTAAGTCCTGCGTGGATATGCCGAACTCAGGCTTCACCTTGATGCAGCGATCATCGACCATGGTCTCATCGTCCAAGGCGCACCATGCCGCCACCGGACCATTCGCCGCCGCCCACGCCCAGATAGCGTCCAGCCGATCCTCCTGGTCAGGAAAGGCCGTCACGCCGATCACCGGCGCGGTGATGCCTTCGTTGGCGGCGATCTCGCTGAGGCGGGCGTAGCCGGATTGGTTCCACATGGTGTTGAAGACGATGACCGCGCCAGTTCTTTCGCAGATGGTGTTGGCCGAGCGTGTAGTGGATCGGCAGCATCGCCACACCGGAGTGTCTGTTCTGGGGCTGTTGCGGCCTCTGGGCCTCGTCAGCGGCATTGGGGTCATGGGCTTTGCCGTATTCCTCGGCAGCCTCATCCTTGAAGTTCAAACGCGATAATTCGGCTTTGGCGTAATCAAGTTCGTCGCGCAAATTGGCAATGATATGTGTGATCTCTTTCTTTTCGTCCATAGGCATTCTCCGTTGCTGCAGAAATGGGGTGGGTAATTTTGCTGGGCTGGCTCCGATGATGTTGCGTGGATGGTTTTGGCTAGACGCGATGGCCGAGGAGCTTCGTCGCCGCGCGATGCGCGACGAAATCCAACTTTACCAGCTTCGCAGCGGCAAATTTCGTTGGCATTACTTTTTTGTGGAGACGACGACATGAACGGCTTCGGAAAACACAAATTCAAGCACGCCAGCGCTTCCATGCTCAACCAATGGATCGATGCACCATCTGTCTTCGTTGCGCAACGCATATTCAAATATCGTGGCGACTTCGGCGTGGCGGCGGAACGCGGCAAGGCGACGGAGACAGCCCTGGTGGCAGTGCTGGCGCACGGACTTAGCGTCGAGGCCGGCCTGGAGCGCGGCCTGGCGGAATACAACAAGGCGACCGCATTAGGCGGCGATCCAAAGCGCGACAGCGAACGAGACAACATCGAACCGATGCTGCACCACGCGCTCGACTGCCTGAAGCACTACGGCGAGGCCGTGGTGCCGCCGGGCGGGCAGGAAAAAGTCAGCCTCAACTGCGTCACTGACGAATGGGCGTTCCCGATAATTGGTTACCTGGATATGCGCTTTCCAAAGGTCAATAAGATTGTTGACCTGAAGACAACCCTGCGTATGCCCAGTGTCATGTCGCCGGCGCACCAGAGGCAGCGGGTGATCTACGCCAAGGCGACCGGCGACGATGTCGAGTTCTGCTACGCCACGCCGAAGAAAGCAGAACTGAAAGCGGACGGGAATATTCCCGAAGTGCTAGGCGACATCAAGACGCACCTGATACGCCTGGAAAAATTCCTGCAACTCGACGCAGACGTGATCCAGGCCTGCGTGCCGGTGCAGCCGGACAGCTTTTACTGGCGCGGCATGGAACACGCCCGCAAAGAACTTTTCAACCTGTGAATTTCGCGGGCGCTGATGCCCGCAACCCGACGCCGATCGGGATTAATCGGCGGCAAAAGCGAAGGAAACAGCAAATGCCCTTAGATTTAGGTGGCGGTGGAGATTTTAACGATATTCGGTGGATGGCGCAGGATCGCACCTGGCGCGCGGACGGTGAGGATGTAGACCTCAAGCAGGCCGTGTTCGACCTGGAACATATCAAGACCGGGTGGATCTCATTCGCGCAAGGAATGGCGCCGGAGGTCGTGTGGGACAACGGTGCCAAGGCACCTCGGCCACACACAGATGCGGAATGGAAACGCGGCTTCGAGGTTGAGGTCTACCGGGTGCCCGCCGACCGGCGTGGTCGTGACCGGCACCAAACCGCACACGCGGGCGCAACTCCACTGGCGTCTGGACACGCCGGAAACTGACCCCGAAATCTGCCGCACACAAAACGCGGCCTTGTGCGAGGCGCTATCTGGCGACGCCTCTGTCGTGAACCCTGGCCGGGTGATGCGGCTGGGCGGGTCGATAGCGTGGCCGGTCAAGAAGGGCAGGGTGGTCGAGGCCACGAAGTTCAAAACATTCGACGACAACAGGCCGCGCGCGTATATGCCTGGGCAATTGGGACGCGCTTTCCCGCCAAAGCCTGTTGCCCTGCCGGCAACCGCTGCGCCGTTTTTGGTCGGCGGCCTTGATCTGCGGAATGGCGACGACCACGACCTGATAAAGAAAATCGAGGCGGGCGAGAACTGGCACGACAACGTATTGGCGCTGACCGGGCGCTGGGTCACGCTGGGCTGGGGCGACGATGAAATCCTGGCGCGGGCTGGGGACTTTACGCTGGGCGGGTACAAGGTCGAGCAGACCGTGCGCGAATTGCGGGTGATGATCGGCGGCGCACGCAAGAAAGGTTTCGCGGACGGCGTCGAACTAACACCGCCGCCCGCCGTTGCAACTGACGTTTTCAAATCGTGGCAACCGACCGACGCCAACGACATTCCTGCCAGGGATTTCATATTTGGCACGCACTACATACGCAAATTCGTTTGCGGCACCGTCGCGCAGGGCGGCGTCGGCAAATCAACCCTGGCGCTGTTCGAAGCGATTGTCATGGCCGCGCGCTTGATAGAATACGGCTGCAAGGATAGCGACCTGGTCGTTGCATATTACAATGCGGAAGACCCGCTAGACGAGATCAAGCGCCGCGTGGTTGCTATCTGCCAGCACGCGCACATAAACCAGCGCGATCTGGTCGACCGCCTGTTTATTGCCAGCGGGCGCGACGCCGGCGTGGTACTGGCCGAAGGCGAACTTGGCACCATCAACGAAAAGGTAACCTTCCGACGTTGTCTTGCCCGGGATCTCGGTGACCGAGAAGGCTTTTTGGCGGTCATGGCTGCGTGGGTCGTCGCCAAGCAGGGGATAAGGGTCTTCCATGCGCAAGAAGGTCTTAATCGGCTCCAGCGAGACAAATTTCCGTTTGATTTTCCCCGGATCAGCCGAATAGGAGAGTATCCGTCCCGCATTATCCAACAAGTAGATTTCAATACTGGGGTTGATCGACATGTAGAGGCTGAAAGTCTCCTTCAGCGCGCTTTCGTTGAGGCGGCCTTCCTCGACTAAATTGCGATCTGCAACCAGGGTGCGGGCCAGGTCACGATTAATTTCTTGATTGAGCTGACGCATGTAGTTGTCGGTTACGGTCAAGGTGATCGCGGTGTAAATCGCGCCGATGGCGATCAATAATACCAGCAGGCCAAAAGCAAGTTTCGCATAAAGCGTACGCAACATGGCCCGTCTCCCACCTACGATACGAATTTGTAACCGACGCCCCAGACCGTCTGGACGTAGGCCGGATTTGCCGGATCTTCTTCGATCTTGGCGCGCAGGCGGTTGATGTGCGTATTCACGGTGTGTTCATAGCCTTCATAGCTCTAGCCCCAGACCTGA
>ENA-OVAD01000222-OVAD01000222.1-marine-metagenome-genome-assembly--contig:-NODE-222-length-6110-cov-2.634013_pt1 | contig 6110 bp, 5 predicted proteins | sample MGYA00237985_ERZ584546 | MGnify/ENA primary metagenome ERZ584546 (study PRJEB26544, sample SAMN05421971) | marine metagenome | isolation source: Line P, North Pacific Ocean | place: Canada:British Columbia... | reverse complement strand
GCAGGTGTGCCGTGAGCTGGCGGGGGTTGAACGTATCTATGCAATGCGCAAAAAAGCCGTTGGTCTGCTTGGCAATGCCAAAGGTGCCGCTAAGCCAATTCCGTTTGCTGAGGATACCTGCGTACCGCCGGAACACCTGGCGGATTATATTGCTGAATTTCGCGCGCTGCTCGACAGCCACGGCTTAAGCTACGGTATGTTCGGTCACGTCGACGCAGGTGTCTTGCACGTCCGTCCAGCGCTGGATATGTGCGATCCTCAACAAGAGATTTTGATGAAGCAAATCTCTGATGACGTGGTGGCGCTGACTGCGAAATACGGTGGTTTGTTGTGGGGCGAGCACGGCAAAGGTTTTCGCGCTGAATACAGCCCGGCGTTTTTCGGTGAGGAACTTTTTGCAGAACTGCGCAAAGTGAAAGCGGCATTTGACCCGCATAACCGACTCAACCCAGGGAAGATTTGCCCGCCAGAAGGTCTCGATGCGCCGATGATGAAAGTGGACGCGGTGAAGCGCGGTACATTCGATCGGCAGATCCCCATTGCGGTACGCCAGCAGTGGCGCGGTGCGATGGAGTGTAACGGCAACGGTTTATGCTTCAACTTTGATGCCCGTAGTCCGATGTGTCCGTCGATGAAGATCACCCAGAACCGGATTCATTCACCGAAAGGGCGCGCAACGCTGGTGCGTGAATGGCTGCGTTTGTTGGCGGATCGCGGCGTTGATCCACTCAAACTGGAACAAGAACTGCCTGAATCCGGCGTCAGTTTGCGGACGTTAATTGCCCGCACGCGCAATAGCTGGCATGCGAATAAAGGCGAATATGACTTCTCACACGAAGTCAAAGAGGCGATGTCGGGCTGTCTGGCCTGTAAAGCGTGTTCGACCCAGTGCCCCATCAAAATTGATGTGCCGGAGTTTCGCTCTCGTTTTCTGCAGCTCTATCACACCCGTTATTTACGCCCGCTGCGCGACCACCTCGTCGCTACGGTCGAGAGCTACGCGCCGCTGATGGCACGCGCGCCGAAAACCTTTAACTTCTTCATTAACCAGCCGCTGGTGCGCAAACTCTCGGAAAAACATATCGGCATGGTTGATTTGCCGCTGCTGTCGGTCCCCTCGCTACAACAACAAATGGTGGGGCATCGCTCGGCAAACATGACGCTGGAACAGCTTGAATCTCTCAATGCAGAGCAGAAAGCGCGCACAGTGTTGGTGGTGCAGGACCCCTTTACCAGCTATTACGATGCGCAAGTGGTGGCGGATTTTGTCCGTCTGGTCGAAAAATTAGGTTTCCAGCCTGTGTTACTGCCATTTTCGCCAAATGGCAAAGCCCAGCATATTAAAGGTTTTCTTAATCGTTTTGCGAAGACGGCGAAAAAGACGGCGGATTTCCTCAACCGTATGGCGAAGCTGGGTATGCCAATGGTGGGCGTCGATCCGGCGCTGGTACTTTGTTATCGCGATGAATATAAACTGGCGCTGGGCGAGGAGCGTGGCGAGTTTAACGTCTTACTGGCGAATGAATGGCTGGCAAGCGCACTTGAGTCACAGCCAGTGGCTACAGTCAGCGGTGAATCATGGTATTTCTTTGGTCACTGTACCGAAGTTACCGCCTTGCCGGGTGCGCCAGCACAATGGGCCGCGATATTTGCCCGTTTTGGCGCGAAACTGGAAAATGTCAGCGTGGGTTGCTGCGGCATGGCAGGGACTTACGGACATGAAGCGAAAAACCATGAAAATTCGCTCGGGATCTATGAGTTATCCTGGCATCAGGCTATGCAGCGACTGCCGCGTAACCGCTGTCTGGCGACCGGATATTCCTGCCGTAGCCAGGTAAAACGGGTTGAAGGCACGGGGGTACGCCATCCTGTGCAGGCTTTACTGGAGATTATTAAATGATATGGAAACGGAAAATCACCCTGGAAGCACTGAATGCTATGGGTGAAGGAAACATGGTGGGGTTCCTGGATATTCGCTTTGAACATATTGGTGATGACACCCTTGAAGCGACAATGCCAGTAGACTCGCGGACAAAGCAGCCTTTCGGGTTGCTGCATGGAGGAGCATCCGTGGTACTGGCCGAAAGTATCGGTTCCGTTGCCGGTTATTTATGTACCGAAGGTGAGCAAAAAGTGGTTGGTCTGGAAATCAATGCTAACCACGTCCGCTCGGCACGAGAAGGGCGGGTGCGCGGCGTATGCAAACCGTTGCATCTCGGTTCGCGTCACCAGGTCTGGCAGATTGAAATCTTCGATGAGAAAGGGCGTTTGTGCTGTTCGTCACGATTGACGACCGCCATTTTGTGACGTTGTCACCAGAAAAGTGTGACGCATATTGCTTTTGGTCATTATCTGCACAGTAAACGGTGGTATACTGTGCAGGTCTTGTCTAAAAGCGAGGATGCTATGTCTACTCAACTTGATCCCACCCAGCTGGCCATTGAATTTTTACGCCGTGACCAGAGCAATCTTTCACCTGCCCAATATCTCAAACGTCTGAAACAACTAGAACTTGAATTTGCTGACCTGCTTACTCTCTCTTCTGCTGAATTAAAAGAAGAAATCTACTTTGCCTGGCGTCTGGGCGTGCATTGATCCTGACTTAATGCCGCAAGTTCGCCAAATCGACCTGGATTAACCTCCGTCCAGGTTCGATGACCTTCTTAATACTGCTTATCTACCGCCTGATATTGTTCAAAAATAATACTAATCGCAGTTTGTGTTAAAACGGCGGGTTAGCTTTATGAGATTATTCTTATCGCCCCTTCAAGAGCTAAGCCACTGAGAGTGCCGGAGATAAGCGCCGGATGGGGTAGAAACCCTTAAGCCTGTGTCGCACAGACTTAAGGGTTTTCTTATTTCTGAACGCTGCACTTTTTTACCTATCTCTTAAATAGTCATTTTCAATACAACTTTTTCTTTTTCATCACAGCCTTAATGCTCCTTAGATAATAACCATTATCTAACAATGAGATACCTAATTCTTAGCGTGCCTGTTAACCCACACATCAGGGTCTATGCTTATTAAAAGCAGGCAAAAAGCATGTTTTACGGTAAAGCCCCTGCGTTTGCTGGGTTGAACTGATAATCATTATCACTAACATGCTGTTATACGCTGAAAGCGATGAAGTGAGGTAAATCGATGGACATGCATTCAGGAACCTTTAACCCACAAGATTTCGCCTGGCAAGGCTTAACGCTGACACCCGCAGCGGCGATACACATCCGTGAGCTGGTGGCAAAGCAGCCGGGTATGGTCGGCGTGCGCTTAGGCGTGAAGCAAACGGGCTGCGCGGGCTTTGGCTATGTGCTCGACAGTGTTAGCGAGCCGGACAAAGACGATCTGCTGTTTGAACACGACGGCGCGAAGCTGTTTGTCCCGCTGCAAGCGATGCCGTTTATTGATGGCACGGAAGTCGATTTCGTTCGTGAAGGACTTAATCAGATATTCAAATTTCACAACCCTAAAGCCCAGAATGAATGTGGCTGTGGCGAAAGCTTTGGGGTATAGGCGGTACTATGTCTCGTAATACTGAAGCAACTGACGATGTCAAAACCTGGACCGGCGGCCCGCTGAATTATAAAGAAGGATTCTTCACCCAGTTAGCCACCGATGAGCTGGCAAAGGGGATAAACGAAGAGGTGGTGCGCGCAATTTCGGCGAAGCGTAATGAGCCGGAGTGGATGCTGGAGTTTCGTCTAAACGCCTATCGCGCATGGCTGGAGATGGAAGAACCGCACTGGTTGAAAGCGCACTACGACAAGCTGAATTATCAGGATTACAGCTACTACTCAGCACCATCGTGCGGTAATTGTGACGACACTTGCGCGTCTGAACCTGGCGCGGTGCAGCAAACTGGCGCGAACGCCTTTTTAAGTAAAGAGGTGGAGGCGGCGTTTGAGCAGTTGGGCGTTCCCGTGCGGGAAGGCAAAGAGGTGGCGGTGGATGCCATTTTCGACTCAGTTTCGGTTGCCACTACTTATCGCGAAAAACTGGCGGAGCAGGGAATTATTTTCTGTTCCTTTGGTGAGGCGATCCACGATCACCCGGAACTGGTGCGTAAATATCTCGGCACCGTGGTGCCGGGGAATGACAACTTCTTTGCCGCGCTTAATGCGGCGGTAGCCTCTGATGGTACGTTTATTTATGTGCCTAAAGGCGTGCGCTGCCCGATGGAACTTTCCACCTATTTTCGCATTAACGCAGAAAAAACCGGGCAGTTTGAGCGCACCATTCTGGTGGCCGACGAAGACAGCTACGTCAGCTACATTGAAGGCTGTTCCGCTCCGGTGCGTGACAGCTATCAGTTACACGCGGCAGTGGTGGAAGTCATCATCCATAAAAACGCCGAGGTGAAATATTCCACGGTACAAAACTGGTTTCCTGGCGATAACAACACCGGCGGTATTCTCAACTTCGTCACCAAGCGTGCTTTGTGCGAAGGCGAAAACAGCAAAATGTCATGGACGCAATCAGAAACCGGGTCAGCGATTACGTGGAAATATCCCAGCTGCATTTTGCGCGGCGATAACTCCATTGGTGAGTTTTACTCAGTGGCGCTGACCAGCGGTCATCAGCAAGCGGATACCGGCACCAAGATGATCCACATCGGTAAAAACACCAAATCGACCATTATCTCGAAAGGGATCTCTGCCGGACATAGTCAGAACAGTTATCGCGGCTTAGTGAAAATCATGCCGACGGCAACCAATGCGCGCAATTTCACTCAGTGCGACTCAATGCTGATTGGCGCTAATTGTGGGGCGCATACCTTCCCGTATGTTGAGTGTCGTAACAATAGTGCGCAACTGGAACACGAGGCAACGACATCACGTATTGGTGAAGATCAACTGTTTTACTGCCTGCAACGCGGGATCAGCGAAGAAGACGCCATCTCGATGATTGTTAACGGTTTCTGCAAAGACGTGTTCTCGGAGCTGCCGTTGGAATTTGCCGTTGAAGCACAAAAACTCCTCGCCATCAGTCTTGAACACAGCGTCGGATAAGGAATAAACATGTTAAGTATTAAAGATTTACACGTCAGCGTGAAAGATAAAGCTATCCTGCGCGGATTAAGCCTCGACGTTCATCCCGGCGAAGTTCACGCCATTATGGGGCCAAACGGTTCGGGCAAAAGTACCTTATCGGCAACGCTTGCCGGGCGAGAAGATTATGAAGTGACGGGCGGCACGGTTGAGTTCAAAGGCAAAGATTTGCTTGCGCTGTCGCCGGAAGATCTGCGCGGGCGAAGGCATCTTTATGGCCTTCCAGTATCCGGTGGAGATTCCAGGTGTCAGTAACCAGTTTTTCCTGCAAACGGCACTTAATGCGGTGCGCAGCTATCGCGGCCAGGAAACGCTCGACCGCTTTGATTTTCAGGATTTGATGGAAGAGAAAATCGCTCTCCTGAAGATGCCGGAAGATTTATTAACCCGTTCGGTAAACGTTGGTTTTTCCGGCGGCGAGAAAAAGCGCAACGATATTTTGCAAATGGCGGTGCTGGAACCGGAGTTATGCATTCTTGATGAGTCGGACTCCGGGCTGGATATTGACGCATTAAAAGTGGTCGCCGATGGCGTGAACTCGCTGCGTGATGGCAAGCGCTCATTCATCATTGTTACGCACTACCAACGCATTCTCGACTACATCAAGCCTGATTACGTTCATGTGCTATATCAGGGACGAATTGTGAAATCCGGCGATTTCACGTTGGTCAAACAACTGGAGGAGCAGGGTTATGGCTGGCTTACCGAACAGCAGTAACGCGCTGCAACAGTGGCATCACTTGTTTGAAGCTGAAGGGACAAAACGCTCCCCGCAAGCACAGCAGCATTTACAACAATTGCTGCGTACCGGACTGCCGACACGTAAACATGAAAACTGGAAATATACGCCGCTGGAAGGGCTGATCAATAGCCAGTTTGTCAGCATTGCGGGAGAGATATCCCCACAGCAGCGTGATGCCTTAGCGTTAACGTTAGACTCCGTGCGGCTGGTGTTTGTCGATGGGCGTTACGTGCCCGCACTGAGCGATGCAACTGAAGGCAGCGGATATGAAGTGAGCATTAACGACGACCGTCAGGGTTTACCCGACGCTATTCAGGCGGAA
>ENA-OVAD01000148-OVAD01000148.1-marine-metagenome-genome-assembly--contig:-NODE-148-length-7670-cov-3.447386_pt1 | contig 7670 bp, 8 predicted proteins | sample MGYA00237985_ERZ584546 | MGnify/ENA primary metagenome ERZ584546 (study PRJEB26544, sample SAMN05421971) | marine metagenome | isolation source: Line P, North Pacific Ocean | place: Canada:British Columbia... | reverse complement strand
GCATATCGACACGCTCTCTCTGGGAATGTCGGACGATATGGAAGCCGCCATTGCGGCAGGTAGCACGATGGTTCGTATCGGCACTGCAATTTTTGGTGCGCGTGATTACTCTAAAAAATAAGGAATTAAAGGAACGCCATGAATACGTTGACTTTCCTGCTTTCAACGGTCATTGAGCTGTATACCATGGTGCTGTTATTACGCATCTGGATGCAGTGGGCTCATTGTGATTTTTACAACCCCTTCTCACAGTTTGTAGTGAAGGTAACGCAGCCAATTATCGGGCCACTGCGCCGCGTTATTCCGGCAATGGGGCCAATTGACAGCGCCTCGCTGCTGGTTGCCTATATTCTCAGTTTTATCAAAGCCATCGTGCTGTTTAAAGTGGTGACCTTCCTGCCAATCATCTGGATTGCCGGTTTACTGATTCTGCTGAAAACCATCGGCCTGCTGATTTTCTGGGTCCTGCTGGTGATGGCGATTATGAGCTGGGTAAGCCAGGGGCGTAGCCCGATTGAATACGTGCTGATTCAGCTGGCCGATCCGCTGCTGCGCCCGATTCGCCGCCTGCTACCGGCAATGGGTGGGATTGATTTCTCGCCGATGATCCTCGTTCTGCTGCTGTATGTCATCATTATGGGTGTCGCAGAAGTATTACAGGCAACCGGAAATATGCTGCTGCCAGGGCTGTGGATGGCGTTATGAATGCCGTAACAGTTAATGATGACGGTCTGGTTTTACGGCTCTATATTCAGCCGAAAGCCAGCCGTGATTCTATTGTCGGTTTACATGGCGACGAAGTTAAAGTCGCCATTACCGCGCCGCCGGTTGACGGCCAGGCCAACAGTCATCTGGTGAAGTTTCTCGGTAAGCAATTCCGGGTTGCCAAAAGCCAGGTGGTGATTGAAAAAGGCGAACTTGGCCGCCACAAACAAATTAAAATCATTAATCCGCAACAAATCCCGCCAGAAATCGCGGCGTTAATTAATTAGGTATCCTATGCAAAAAGTTGTCCTCGCAACCGGCAATGTCGGTAAAGTGCGTGAGCTGGCGTCGCTGCTTAGCGACTTCGGTCTTGATATCGTGGCCCAAACAGACCTCGGCGTTGATTCCGCTGAAGAAACCGGCCTGACCTTTATCGAAAACGCGATTCTGAAAGCGCGCCATGCGGCAAAAGTGACCGCTTTACCGGCAATTGCCGACGACTCTGGTCTGGCGGTAGATGTGCTTGGCGGCGCGCCGGGCATTTACTCCGCGCGTTATTCCGGTGAAGACGCGACCGATCAAAAGAATCTGCAAAAACTGCTGGAAACAATGAAAGACGTACCGGACGACCAACGTCAGGCGCGTTTCCACTGCGTGCTGGTATATCTGCGTCACGCGGAAGATCCCACTCCGCTGGTATGCCACGGTAGCTGGCCGGGCGTGATTACTCGTGAACCAGCGGGCACTGGTGGCTTTGGTTATGATCCAATCTTCTTCGTACCTTCCGAAGGGAAAACCGCCGCCGAACTGACCCGCGAAGAAAAGAGCGCCATTTCCCACCGTGGTCAGGCGTTGAAACTGCTGCTGGACGCTTTACGTAATGGTTAAATTACCTCCGCTGAGTCTCTACATTCACATCCCGTGGTGCGTGCAGAAATGCCCGTACTGCGATTTCAACTCTCACGCGTTGAAAGGAGAAGTGCCGCACGACGATTATGTTCAGCATCTGCTTAACGATCTGGACAACGATGTGGCTTACGCTCAGGGCCGTGAAGTAAAGACAATCTTTATTGGCGGTGGTACGCCGAGCCTGCTTTCCGGCCCGGCGATGCAAACGCTGCTGGACGGCGTGCGTGCGCGTTTGCCGCTGGCAGCGGATGCAGAAATTACTATGGAAGCGAACCCTGGCACGGTAGAAGCCGATCGCTTTGTCGATTATCAGCGTGCTGGTGTGAACCGCATCTCTATTGGTGTGCAGAGTTTTAGCGAAGAAAAGCTGAAACGACTTGGGCGTATTCATGGCCCGCAAGAAGCGAAACGCGCGGCGAAGCTGGCGAGCGGTTTAGGGTTACGTAGCTTTAACCTTGATTTGATGCATGGGCTGCCGGATCAATCACTGGAAGAGGCGCTTGGCGATCTACGCCAGGCCATTGAACTGAATCCGCCGCATCTTTCCTGGTATCAACTGACCATCGAACCCAATACGCTGTTTGGTTCGCGACCACCGGTGCTGCCGGACGATGACGCGTTGTGGGATATATTCGAACAGGGGCATCAGTTATTAACCGCAGCGGGTTATCAGCAATATGAAACTTCCGCTTACGCCAAACCCGGTTATCAGTGCCAGCACAATCTCAACTACTGGCGCTTTGGTGACTACATCGGTATTGGCTGCGGCGCACACGGCAAAGTGACCTTCCCGGATGGGCGCATTCTGCGTACCACCAAAACGCGTCATCCGCGTGGTTTTATGCAAGGAAGGTATCTGGAAAGCCAGCGTGATGTCGAAGCCACAGATAAGCCGTTTGAGTTCTTTATGAATCGCTTCCGTCTGCTGGAGGCCGCGCCGCGCGTGGAGTTTATTGCGTATACCGGGCTTTGCGAAGATGTGATTCGCCCACAGTTAGACGAGGCGATTGCCCAGGGTTATCTCACCGAATGTGCGGATTACTGGCAGATAACGGAACATGGGAAGCTGTTTTTAAATTCGCTGCTGGAGCTTTTTCTGGCTGAGTAAACTTGTATTGCCGGATGCGGCGTGAACGCCTTATCCAGCCGACATGTGGCAGCGGTTGTAGGTCTGATAAGACGCGCAAGCGTCGCATCAGACGTTGATTGCCGGATGCGGGGTCAACGCCGCATCCTGCTACAAATCGTGCACTATATCAAACTTACTTAATCACCCCATTGCGCCGCAGTTGTTCGGTATCTTTTTTCCAGCGTTCATTAGCTTGGTTGATATCGTCAATTTTCATCAAAATCGCGACTTTTTTACTGTTTATTTCTGAAACTTTCATCGTTAACGGATATTGCCCTTTTTCGAGCGTTACCCAGTCATCCTGCAATTTACGGCTAAGTTTTTGTGATTGCAGAAAAGTCTGTCGCCGTTGTTCGTTGATATCGAAATCTCGTTTCTGCTGAATCGGCACTTCATAACACTCTTCACTCTGTTTATGACATGCCGCAATCGCCGGTTGATAAACCTCTTTGTCATATTTAACCGCGAACGCCTCGCTATCGTTCTGTTTATTAAACTCATCACGCTGTTGGTGAATTTTTTTAAAGGCGTCTTCGCGGGTCATTTGCTTACCGTTTGCATCTTTTCCCCAATATGCATCCGCTGCTTTCTGCGCCGCCACCATTTGCTTATCAAGCGCTTTCACTTCCTTTTCCAGCGCAGGAATCGAGTTCTTCTGGGTATTCAACGCAGATTCAAGCTGACTAAAGCGATAATTGAAATCTTCGCTATTCACGATCAGATATTTATTATTCGTTTTGATATCGTCGACCACCCGCCCACGATCGCTGGCTGCCGCCTGAAAAGAGTAAAAGTTCACCGACCAGCCAGACGCGGGCGTTCCTTTACTGGTTAACATCGCCGAGAATTTTACCGGTTTATCTTTCGTCCAGGTCTGTTCGAGCAGTTCGTAATCTGCCAACTGACCGACCCAGGTATAGAGATCGTCACTGGAAGAGACATCGCCTTCCGCTGACCAGGTGGCCTGATTACCCTTAGCATCAAGATTTTTTAAGGTGATAGCATCAAGCTTGAGAATGCCGTGATACTGCTTTTTGAATTGATCTTTTAAGATATTTTCAGTTGGCGGTTCGCCATCTGCCCAGGCATTACCAGTCATCAACATAAGCAGTGCCGTGCCAACAATCCATTGCTTTTTCACCCGAAAAACCTCACGCGGAATAATTTATTCCGGTGATTATCATTAGGGTAATTAAAATTGGCAATGGACGTGAGTCTGAAGTGAAAAAGCCCCGGCACGATACCGGGGCGAGGCGATTAGTACTGATTGAAGATCTGCTGGATCTGCTGCGGATCTTTGGTTTGCGTCAGAGCCAGTTGCAGCAGAACGCGCGCTTTTTGCGGGTTCAGCGTGCCAGAGGCGACGAAGCCGTATTTCGCATCATCCACTTCGGCATCCTGAGTGGTAGCGCCCGTCGGTACGCGGGAAGAACGCACGACTGCAGTACCGGTTTTCGCGGCGGTCGCCAGCGTGTCGAACACAGATTTATACAGGTTGCCGTTACCCACACCAGCGCTAACGATGCCATCATAGCCCGCATCTACCAGTGCTTTAGCCGGAAGATCGGATGCGTTAGCGTAGTTATAAACAATGCCGACTTTCGGCAGTTCATTCAGCTTAGAGACATCGAATGGCGTGTCGCTGGTATGCTTACGTGCCGGGGTACGCTGGTAGTCAATCTTACCGTTGTGAATGTAACCCAGAGGACCGTAGTTAACAGACTTGAAGGTCGCTACGTCGGTGGTGTTGGTTTTGGTGACGTCACGGCCATCAAGCACGGTGTCATTCATCACTACCAGCACGCCACGGTTGGCGGAGGCTTTATCAGCTGCGGTCACTACCGCGTTATACAGGTTGAATGGACCGTCTGCGCTCATAGACGTGGACGGACGCATTGCGCCGACCATCACCACCGGTTTGTCGCATTTCACCGTCAGGTCGAGGAAGTAAGCAGTTTCTTCCATCGTGTCGGTACCGTGGGTAATGACGAAGCCGTCGGTCTTATCGCAGTCGGTGTTAATTTTTTTCGCCAGTGTCAGCCAGACATTATCGTTCATGTCCTGGGAGCCGATATTCACTACCTGCTCGCCTTTAACGTTCGCAATGTCTTTTAGTTGCGGCACCGCATTAACCAGATTTTCTACGCCAACTTTACCCACTGTGTAGTTAGATTTGGTTGCGGAGTCACCACCACCGGCAATGGTCCCGCCGGTTGCTAAAATGGTGATATTGGGTAATGCCAATGCTGCACCACTAAAACCCATAACCAGTGCGGCAAGTGCCGTCTTTTTGAAAAACTCCATTTCATTCCTCCAGTTACGTGAACGCTACGCATTATCCCTTAGCTCTGTATGGGAAATTTGACGTTAAACAATTTACAACGTGAATATATTTTGGAGATCTACAAAGTTAGAGGCAGGTAACAAAACGAAGAATTAAACGGCATAAAAAAGTATTATGCCGTCTTAAAATAGAGGATTATTTTAAATTCCCGACCAGGGCTTTGCGGCTATCTTCCAGAGTCACAACGCGGCTACAAACATCTTTGCCAAACTGCTGGAAATCTTTTTCCTGCTTTTTCCACTCGGTTTGGATTGAGGATTGCAGCCCCCCCAGGCTTCCCAGCACATTCTGTAATGGGTTACCGCCGCTTTTCAGCACCGCTTTCGCGCCCATTTCATTAATGCTGTCCTGTAAAATTCCACCCATTGCCTGATTCACTAATTGCTGGCCTTCGGCGCGAACCTGATCAATGGCTTTATAGTGAAACGTCAGGCCATCGCTGCGCGTTTCAATAATGCGGTTCATCTGCTCTTTCAGCTGCGCATCAAGTTTGGTCAGACGGCTGCGCATTTTGCTGCTTTCGCCCATCTCCTGAACGATAATTTTATCCAGAGCAATACGGGCTTTCTCGACGCGGCTTTTCGCGCCTTCATCAATCCACGGCAGCGTGCTGCGTAGTTCAGCCTGATAATCCTTCGCCTGCTCGCGCTGGGCGGCATTCAGGGAATATTGCTTACCGTTATACATCACGTTGCCGTCTGGCGTGATCACCAGATTGCCGTTTTCGCCCTTCACCTGCACGGTTTGCGGGCTGACAATCACATCGTCACGCGGCGTGACGCTGCACTGGTAGTCGGCGTGAGCGGTCATTGCCGTCACTGAAAGTGCTGCCGCCAGCAGCATTTTGCGCATCATAGTCTTCCCTCAAGAAAAAATCAGGCCAGCATTTGCTGGCCCCAGATTGATAACAAAGTACGCGTTTTCCATGCCGGATGCGGCGTAAACACCTTATCCCGCCTACTCGATCGTGCATCTTTCCAGGCCTGATAAGCGTAGCGCATCAGGCAGTTTTGCATTTGTCATCGCCCGTATGCTTTCTTAGTCCCACCAAACGTCGAAAAGTTCGCTGGTGCGTACCTCATCCAGTTTGCGCTCTTCCAGCCACTTACGCACAATCGCCTGATGTTCTTCGGTGCATTTGCCGATTTCCTGCATGCAGATCAGACCTTCCCAGGCCAGATAACCGCTGCCGTCAAAGGCCAGTTTGTTCGGTTCGATAACCTCGTTAATAAAATCATCAACGGTTTTATCAATCTGTTCTTCCGATGTACCTTCCGGGAATCGCCATGCCACCGAAAATCCTAATTCCTGGAATTCGTCGATGTGCATTTTTTTACGCAGACGACGGCTACGGTTCTTTGCCATTATTTCACCCTCTCGAACATTAAGTCCCATACTCCGTGACCAAGACGATGACCACGTTGTTCAAATTTCGTCACCGGACGTGATGCCGGACGCGGTACGTAATCATTGCTCTCTGACAGGTTTTTATAACCGTCAATAGAAGACATCACTTCAAGCATATGTTCCGCATAAGGTTCCCAGTCGGTCGCCATATGGAATACGCCCCCCAGCTGCAGTTTGCTTTTTACCAGTTCGGCAAACGGCACCTGAACGATACGGCGTTTATTATGGCGCGCTTTGTGCCACGGGTCAGGGAAAAAGAGCTGCACCATGCGCAATGAATTGTCAGGAATCATTTTATGCAGCACTTCAACCGCATCGTGACACATCACGCGCAGGTTGCTTAAACCTTCTTCATGCGCAGAAGCCAGGCACGCACCAACGCCCGGTGAATGCACTTCAATGCCGAGGAAGTCCTGCTCAGGGCGATCTTTAGCCATTGCCACCAGCGACGCCCCCATGCCAAAACCAATCTCAAGCGTCACCGGCGCTTCACGGCCAAAAAGCGCGGGGAAATCCAGCATATCTTCGCTGAACTCAACGCCCATCACCGGCCAGTAGTTTTCCAGCGCATGTTCCTGGCCTTTGGTCAGTCGCCCCTGGCGGCGCACAAAACTACGGATACGGCGCAGTGGGCGGCCGTTTTCATCAAATTCCGGTGAAATGACGTCGTTTTTCATAAAGGTTTAGTCGCTTGTGAAAGTGTTCTGAAAACGGGCATTATCCAAAGTTAGTTGCCGGATGCAAGCATGATAAGGCCGTGGCTGCGGAAAGTTCCGGTTTACACCCTGCCGTCGCTGTGCTGCAATCTTGCCCCCAACAACAGTGAATTCGGTGACCATGCAAGCGTCGCAATTTTCAGCCCAGGTTCTGGACTGGTACGATAAATACGGGCGAAAAACTCTGCCCTGGCAAATTGACAAGACGCCCTACAAAGTATGGCTCTCAGAAGTGATGTTGCAACAAACTCAGGTTGCGACCGTTATCCCCTATTTTGAACGCTTTATGGCGCGCTTCCCGACGGTGACCGATCTCGCCAATGCGCCGCTCGACGAAGTTCTCCACTTGTGGACCGGGCTTGGCTATTACGCCCGCGCGCGCAATCTGCATAAAGCGGCACAACAAGTGGCGACCTTACACGGCGGTAAATTCCCGGAAACCTTTGAGGAAGTTGCAGCA
>ENA-OVAD01000123-OVAD01000123.1-marine-metagenome-genome-assembly--contig:-NODE-123-length-8238-cov-2.849773_pt1 | contig 8238 bp, 8 predicted proteins | sample MGYA00237985_ERZ584546 | MGnify/ENA primary metagenome ERZ584546 (study PRJEB26544, sample SAMN05421971) | marine metagenome | isolation source: Line P, North Pacific Ocean | place: Canada:British Columbia... | reverse complement strand
TGAATCCCCGGTTCGAGAAAACCGATGCCGTGCGGCTGTAGAGCTACCGGCAGGAAGTTAAGATCAGAAGCGTAACCGAGCAGATACTGATGAACGCGCAGGTCATCCGGCACGCTACCATTTGCGCGGATCCACACCTGACGATGTGGTTCTGCGACGTGACCTTTCAGTGGGTTATGAAACTCCACCGGACGGACTTCCAGCGGACGATCGCAGATGAATTTATCTTTCAGCACTGGCGGCAGCAGGTGCGCCAGCGATTGGGCGATTTGCGTTTCCGAAGGGAGGCCATCAGGCGCTGGCGCGGACGGCATTGTTTTTTGATGTTCGAAACCCGCTTCTGGTGCCTGGAAAGAGGCAGTCATATAAAAAATCGGTTTGCCGTTTTGAATAGCAGCAACCCGGCGGGCGCTGAAGCTGTTACCGTCACGCAGCGTTTCGACATCATAAATAATCGGCTTCTTACTATCGCCAGGGCGAAGAAAGTAGCTGTGAAACGAATGTACCAGCCGCTCTTCAGGGACGGTCTCTTTTGCAGCATACAAGGCCTGACCCACGACCTGGCCGCCAAACACCTGGCGTAAACCTAAATCTTCACTCTGGCCGCGAAAGAGTCCTTCCTCAATTTTTTCCAGATTTAACAATGTCAGTAAATTTTTTAGCGCCTGACTCATATAACTCTCCAGTAACAAAGCTGCCGCAGCAAGCCAAAGTGAGTTGAGTATAACGCAAATTTGCTACTGGTCCGATGGGTGCAATGGTCTGAATTACGGGCTAATTACAGGCAGAAATGCGTGATGTGTGCCACACTTGTTGACGTTACTATTTTGTTAACCACTCTTCCGGCGAGGAAAGTTAGCCCGCTGGTGCATTGATAATAAGGAGAAATGAATGAAACTCGTGCACATGGCCAGTGGTTTAGCGGTTGCGATTGCGTTGGCGGCTTGCGCAGATAAAAGCGCGGATATTCAGACGCCAGCACCGGCTGCAAATACGTCTATTTCAGCAACACAACAACCAGCTATCCAGCAACCGAATGTCTCCGGTACCGTCTGGATCCGTCAGAAAGTCGCACTGCCGCCTGATGCTGTGCTGACCGTGACACTTTCTGACGCGTCGTTAGCCGATGCACCGTCAAAAGTGCTGGCGCAGAAAGCGGTGCGTACTGAAGGTAAACAGTCACCATTCAGCTTTGTTCTGTCATTTAACCCGGCAGATGTTCAGCCGAACGCGCGTATTCTGTTGAGTGCGGCGATTACCGTGAATGACAAACTGGTATTTATCACCGATACCGTTCAGCCGGTGATCAACCAGGGCGGAACTAAAGCCGACCTGACATTGGTGCCGGTACAGCAAACCGCCGTGCCGGTTCAGGCCAGCGGTGGCGCAACGACTACCGTACCTTCGACTTCACCAACTCAGGTGAATCCGTCTTCGGCAGTTCCAGCTCCTACGCAATATTAAGCGACGTTACCCCTCTCCGCCCGGAGAGGGTTAGTAGTTCCAGCGATAACGCTGCAAGTCGATTTGCCCGCTTCCCGATACCATCACACCTTCTGCCAGTAATGCCTGTCGCTGACGCTGTAAATCCGGTCCGGTTAGCGAAATTGTGCCGTGGCGATTAACCACCCGGTGCCAGGGTAAGGTGCTGCCTTCAGGGAGACGGTTTAACACACCGCCCACCTGGCGCGCGGCGCGGGGCGATCCCGCCAGTTTCGCCACATCACCGTAAGTGGTGACATAGCCTTCGGGAATAGCGGCGACGATTTGCCAGACGCGTTGGGGAAATGAATCTTCTTTTTCCATCTTTTCTTCCTGAGGTAATTTTTCAGCATAATCTGGAAAAACGCCCGAGTGAAGTCGCATTGCGCAAGAAACCAGCATCTGGCACGCGATGGGTTGCAATTAGCCGGGGCAGCAGTGATAATGCGCCTGCGCGTTGGTTCTCAACGCTCTCAATGGGGGCTCTGTTGGTTCTCCCGCAACGCTACTCTGTTTACCAGGTCAGGTCCGGAAGGAAGCAGCCAAGGCAGATGACGCGTGTGCCGGGATGTAGCTGGCAGGGCCCCCACCCATTTCTGCCTCCCACCGTTTCGTCAAAAAATCCCAACATGGCTAAACTTTAACCACAACTGACGTCGCAAGAATTGTCTGGCTGCGCAGTACGCTTCGGAGGTATGTCTGATGAAGTATGTTGATGGTTTTGTGGTTGCCGTTCCTGCCGATAAAAAGGATGCCTATCGGGAAATGGCCGCTAAGGCTGCGCCATTGTTTAAAGAGTTTGGCGCGCTTCGTATTGTCGAATGCTGGGCCAGCGATGTACCGGATGGCAAAGTGACCGATTTTCGTATGGCGGTGAAAGCGGAAGAGAATGAAGAGGTTGTCTTTAGCTGGATTGAATACCCTTCAAAAGAGGTCCGCGACGCTGCTAATCAAAAGATGATGTCGGACCCACGGATGAAAGAGTTCGGCGAGTCCATGCCGTTTGACGGCAAGCGAATGATCTATGGCGGATTCGAGTCAATCATCGACGAATAGGTAGCGTGACGGGCTGTGCGGCGTGCCGTCAGCCCAAAAATTCACAAATGTTGCTCGGCCCAGCGTAAGAAATCTTCTTTCGGTAATGCCTTGCTGTAGAGCCAGCCCTGACCGTAGTGCACGCCATGCTGGCGTAACCACTCTTCTTGTTTACTGGTTTCGATTCCCTCCGCTACCATTTTCAGTTTCAGTGTTTTTGCCATTTCGATGATATGCGGCGTGACATTTTTATATTCCAGCGCATCAACGAAAGATTTATCGATCTTCAGAATGTCGACATCCAGATCCTGTAAATAACTTAAACTTGAATACCCCGTACCAAAATCATCAAGATAAATTTCATGGCCCGCCTCCCGGTAGCGAGAAATTATCGGGGCGCTGGTTTTCGGATCGGCAAACTCGCGTTCAGTGAGTTCAAGCGCGATCTGTCTGGGATTAACCTGATAGTGATTGATCATGTCACGCAGCAATTGCGGGATTTTTTCCGAGGTGAGCACGGGGGATTCAAGATTGATCGAAATATGCTGCTGTGGATGCTGACGCAGCCAGTCGCCCATATCTTCAAAGACGCTTCTTATAATCAGTAGCGTCAATGGCTCAGAAAGGCCCGTTTGCTGTGCCAGCGGAATAAAACTATCTGGTGACAACCAACTACCGTCTGTCTGCGGCCAGCGCGCCAGTGCCTCAGCACCGACAATTTTGCCATTGGCTAAGGAGACAATCGGCTGATAGTGCACGCAAATATCACGATTTTCGATAGCATCCTGCAGCCGATGATGCGGTGACTGAATACGGCGCAAAATACGCAGCACAAACATCGCTGCCAGCAGGCCAATCACCAACCCGAGCGGTAACCAAATAAAGACTTGCCGATGCCAGCCTTTCTGCAACATTTTCGTTGAAGCCCATGTGATGATCGAAATATTCATCTCCGGTAAGGGCAGGATATCGTAAATGATTCCATTATTTTCGATATGCTCACCGGGTGTTTTTTGTAGCCTGGTAATAATTCCCTGAGCAATTTCATCGCTGCTGGTTATGACAACGTTATGGGCATTGCCAATAATGGCGGCATCAATTTGCCATGAGCTATAGGGAATGACATCAATAAAGGAAGCGGGGTCGATCATGACGACATAATGTGCCGTTCCCATGGCGACCATGTAACGGATAATGCCTAAATCGTTATGCGATGTTAACCAGACACGATAACCATCTTTCGAAATTTTACCTGGCTCGGGGAAGGTATCGGGCGGACTTTCATGCTCCAGAGACGAACACTGGGGAACGTTGTTATCGATATAAGCCACTTCCTGAATATAGCGATAACTGTAAGATACCCGACGCATTTCCATGAGATGGGCTTCGCTACAGGCAGCGCCTTGCCATCTTTCCAGCTCCTGCAGCGCATCTTTCCCTTGTGTCGCCACCTTATTGGCTCGAATAGCGACGCGGGAGGAATAGGTATCCAGCTCTTCAATAAACGATGTTTCTACCTGCTGATGGGCCAGCCAGATGCTTAAGCCGACAGGCAGCAATACTGAAAGAATCAGTACTCCCGAAATAAGGCCGACCAGATGTCGTGTTCTCACCAGCATATCCTTATTAACACAGTGTAGGGAAAGTATATCTGATTGTGGAAAAAGGCTGGCTGGAGATAAGGAGGTAGAGCTGGTATTTCATGAAGTGATGGGTGGAAACGATCATTGTCATTTGACCAGGCGCAGAGCTTTACGCCTGGTATGTAACCCTAACTTAAGATGTTGATTCGGCGCGAGCGAGGGTAAAAATATCGTAAAAAGACAGTTCACCTTTACGGACGATCATTTTTTGCAGTTGTTCCTTATGAACATCCGCGACACGCGGAGAGTTCAAGATGGCTTCAACCAGCGCGGCAGGTACAAAGCGCGTGTTGTACCATTCGCCGTTATAGCAAACGCGGAAATCCAGCACGTCGATATCTTCATAGCGGTAGCGTGGGTAGACATCGAAAAAGAAGAAACCATTAAGCAGGATAAATAATACAACCAGTAGCCAGACAGAGCCTGACAGCGTTTCGGACTGCAACATCACCGCCAGGGTGGCAAAAAAAGCAACGTACATACCGATAAACAGCCCCGGATGTTTACGGATAAAACTGATACTAAAGCGGGGTTTGTTGTCGCGTTTTTCGCGGGTATTCAGAGACTCAATCGTTTCGGTCAGCAGGCGTTGTATTTCGGTCATCGTTTGCCTTCGTGGTATCTGCAACTTTCCAGGGAACACCCTATTTTAACGTGGGAATAGTAGAGGGGAAGTAACAGATCTACCACAATTTTGCATAACAGTTGCGAAAAACCGATTACAATTTTTTAATTATTCTGGCTGGATTACCGCCCACGACAACGTTGTCCGGGACATCTTTTGTGACAACTGCACCTGAGGCTACCACGACGTTATCACCAATGGTCACACCAGGGTTAATGACCGCGCGTCCGCCAATCCAGACGTTATTACCGATGGTGACGGGTTTCCCCAGTTCAGCACCGCTATTACGTGCTACAGGGTCGATGGGATGTGTTGCCGTGTAGATATGAACGCCTGGTGCCAACATACAGTTATCACCGATGCGAATAGGGCAGACATCAAGCATCACGCAATCGAAGTTGGCGAAAAAATTATTACCGAGAAAAATGTTATAGCCATAGTCACAGCGAAACGTTGGCTCAATATAAGCCTCTGTCACCTGACCGAATAGATCAGCGAGAATTTGCTGGCGTAATGTGTGCTCTTCCGCCAGGGAATGATTGTATCGGTGAATAAGCTGACGAGCGCGCAGGCGATCGCGAGATAACGTCTCATCTGCCGAGCGATACAACTCACCAGCAATCATCTTTTCTTTTTCTGTGCTCATTACTGACCTCCGGTTGCTGAAAATGCGGCAACACAGTAAGACGAAAAGTCAGTGAAGAGAACGTTCCCATTACATCTGTGTGATAAAGATCACATAGGGTATGTCTTCATGGCGAAAAAGTATAAAATTCTTAATAAACAGCCGGTTATAGCTCCGAAAGCGAATTATTTATTAGCGAATAAATTTCCATACTGAGGAAGGGATCTTGTCGTACAGTTTATTCATGGTCAATTCGGCGAGGCGGTGATCTGCGGCTGAGTAAAATACCGCCAGTTCATTATCTGATAATTCGTATTTATTTTTCTCGATAACACGCTCCAGCGTGTCAATTGTCTGGCAACGACGTAAACGCATTAAATAATCGGTTTTCGTTAAAAATTTTTCGGACATACTTCTACCTATGGTTGTAATAATTCTAACAAGATAAACTCGCAGGATTCTCTTTCGTCGCATTGACAAAACAACGGAATAGTCGATTACCTGACTTCCGCCATTTCTGAAGATCCTGCATATTAATACCATAACTACTGAACAACATAAAGGTGTCATCCAGATATTCGTCGATCTGCTCAATGAGCTTATTGTCTTCATTATACTTAATTTTGTAATTAAGTGCGAAGGTCGCAATATGCTCAATCAGTTCATTCAACTGGAGGTTGATCGCCGAGGTTGGGTCGTTTACCCAGCCATGATTGCTTTCTTCAAGGTTTGCAAGGCAGTCATGATACAGGGTTTCACAGAGAAACTTAAGCTGTGCGATATCATGTCTTTTGGGTGAGTATTCATCCATAACGCGTCCCCTTCTTAGCGGTTGAACTAACGGACACCTTTCGGGATGGAAAAAACTTACTGACCTGGACTTGCCCTCTCGTTTGTTAGCTTAACTATAAGCCACTCTTTGCAGGTTTTCATCGCATTATTACGAAAAATTACAATTAGGAAGGAAGCGGGACAGGACTCACTTTTTCATACTAGCACTAACCCGCAGCAGGTAAAAGCAGTTTGCTCGAACTATTCATAACATTTCAGGATTATCGCCAGATGAAATTGGTGACACTAATACCAGGATTGCTCTGAATATGACGTAATAACCGAGGAATGAATAAAGAATTACCGCAAATAATTAAGAATAGCCTCTAAATGATTATGGATTATTAAATCTATTAGCGCTACTTAATATAAATTAACTAACAATCAGTATTTTTTATGAATTTTATCCGTGGTTAATACTGGTTTTCGTATGAGATCCTGAGTTGGTGGTTCAATTACTCCTTAATGTTCGTAGGTTATGCATAAAAAAGGCCGCTTACGCGGCCTTAGTGATTACACGTTGTATCAATGATGATCGACAGTATGGCTGTGCTCGATATCTTCATTCTTGCGGCTAAAGCGGCGGCGAACCACCACAAAGAATACCGGAACGAAGAAGATTGCCAGTACCGTTGCGGTCACCATCCCGCCCATTACACCGGTACCTACTGCGTTCTGCGCGCCGGAACCAGCACCAGTACTGATAACCAGCGGCATAACGCCGAGGATAAACGCCAGCGAGGTCATCAGGATCGGACGTAAACGCATCCGCACCGCATCAAGCGTCGCTTCAATCAGACCTTTACCTTCTTTATCCATCAAGTCTTTGGCGAATTCGACGATAAGGATCGCGTTCTTCGCCGACAACCCAATGGTTGTGAGCAGGCCTACCTGGAAGTAAACGTCATTGGTCAGGCCACGGAAGGTGGCAGCCAGCAACGCACCGATAACCCCCAGCGGAACGACCAGCATAACGGAGAACGGAATCGACCAGCTCTCGTACAGCGCCGCCAGACACAGGAACACGACAATCAACGAAATCGCGTACAGTGAAGGTGCCTGGTTGCCGGAGAGACGTTCCTGATAGGACATCCCCGTCCAGTCATAGCCAACACCGGTAGGCAGTTTGCTCGCCAGTTGTTCCATCAGCTCCATTGCTTCACCGGTACTTTTACCCGGTGCCGCCTGGCCTAAGATTTCCATGGATGGCAGGCCGTTGTAACGTTCCAGACGCGGCGAACCGTACTCCCAACGAGAAGAGGAGAACGCCGAGAATGGCACCATCTGACCATCAGCAGCACGAACATACCAGTCGCCGATATCATCCGGCAGCATACGGTATTTCGCTTCTGACATGACATAAACTTTCTTCACACGACCGCGGTCGATAAAGTCGTTCACATAGCTGCCGCCCCATGCAGCGCCCAGAGTGGTGTTAATGTCGTTGATAGAAACACCCAGCGCCTGCGCTTTTTCCTGGTCGATATCAATCTTAAACTGCGGGGTATCTTCCAGACCGTTTGGACGTACGCTGGTCAACATATCAGGGTGCTTCGCTGCTTCTGCAAGCAACTGGTTACGCGCCTGAGTCAGTTTTTCGTGACCAAGGCCAGCCTGGTCAATCAGCTCAAAGTCAAAGCCGGTTGCAGTACCCAGTTCCACGATTGCGGGCAGGTTAAAGGCGAAAACCATCGCATCTTTGATTTGCGAGAAAGCGCGTGTTGCACGCATGGTAATCGCTTCAACTTTGTTTTCTTCGCCCGGACGATCGGCCCAGTCCTTCAAGGAAACGAACGCAATACCGGTATTCTGACCACGTCCCGCAAAGCCGAAGCCGTTAACGGCGAACACCGACTCAACGTTGTTCTTTTCTTTGGTCAGATAGTAATGCGTTACCTCATTGAGCACTTTCTGTGTACGTTCCTGCGTTGCACCTGCTGGCAGCTGAACCATGGTCATAAACACGCCCTGGTCCTCATCTGGCAAGAAGGAGCTTG
>ENA-OVAD01000084-OVAD01000084.1-marine-metagenome-genome-assembly--contig:-NODE-84-length-10113-cov-4.291550_pt1 | contig 10113 bp, 9 predicted proteins | sample MGYA00237985_ERZ584546 | MGnify/ENA primary metagenome ERZ584546 (study PRJEB26544, sample SAMN05421971) | marine metagenome | isolation source: Line P, North Pacific Ocean | place: Canada:British Columbia... | reverse complement strand
TCAAGATCAAATTTCTCCCGCCGTACCTGTTCCGCATAAAATGCCCAGTCCCACGGCTGCGCGCTAAACCCGCCCTGCTGCTTATCGATAACCGCCTGTATGGAGGCTAATTCATCGCTCGCACGTTGACGCGCCGCTGGAACAATTTCCCGCATAAAGTTAAGTGCTGCTTCAGGTGTTTTTGCCATCTGATCGGCGATTTTCCATGCGGCATAATGAGGAAAACCAAGTAGTGTTGCCTGTTGTGCACGGATCTCCACCAGACGTTGAATGATAGCGCGGGTATCATTGGCATCATTTTTTTCCGCTCGCGTCCAGCCCGCAATAAACAGTTTTTCACGCGTCGCACGATCGCGCATTTCGGCAAGCGCCGGTTGTTGGGTGGTATTCAGCAGCGGAATCAGCCATTTGTTATCCAGACCTTTCTCGCGAGCCGCCTCTGCCGCCAGCGCAATCTCTTGCTCACTCATTCCTGCCAGCTGCGCGATATCGTTCACAACCAGACCGCCGGATTTATTTGCTGCCAGTAATCGCTGGTTAAACTGGCTGGTCAGGGTCGCAGCTTCTGTATTCAGTACTTTTAATTTTGCTTTATCAGCTTGCGCAAGTTTGGCTCCGGCAAGGACAAAACGTTGATGAATCACCTCCACCAGGCGGATGGATTCACTATCAAGCCCCAGGGATTCACGGCGCTGCCAGACAGCATCTACCCGCGCGAATAATTCACCGTTCAGATAGATATCATTAGCCAGTTCCGCCAGTTCAGCGGAAAACTGCTCGTCAAGACGCTGTAATTCATCATTGGTATGCGCCGCAGTCATCGCAAAAAAGACGCTGGTAACGCGGGTAAGTAATTCTCCGCTTTGTTCCAGTGCCAGAATAGTATTGTTGAAATCAGGCATTTGCGGGTTAAGCGCGATGGCAGCAATTTCTGCCCGCTTTTGCTGCATTCCCTCATCGAATGCCGGGCGATAGTGATGATTGGCAATTTGATCAAAATGGGGAGCCAGATACGGCAGTGTGCTTTGCACAAGGAAAGGATTCATTGTTGTCATTTTCTTCTCCTGAACGCGAGGTGTTCCATAGCGTAGGCTTACTGATAACGGAGTGCAATCTTGCAATCCAGTATTACCCGCTCTTAAGCATCCCGTGCTATGTTATTGACACACAAAAGCGTTGAGGAACAGTGAGATGATCGTTTTAGTAACTGGAGCAACGGCAGGTTTTGGTGAATGCATTACTCGTCGTTTTATTCAACAAGGGCATAAAGTTATCGCCACTGGCCGTCGCCAGGAACGGTTGCAGGAGTTAAAAGACGAACTGGGAGATAATCTGTATATCGCCCAACTGGACGTTCGCAACCGCGCCGCTATTGAAGAGATGCTGGCATCGCTTCCTGCCGAGTGGTGCAATATTGATATCCTGGTAAATAATGCCGGCCTGGCGTTGGGCATGGAGCCTGCGCATAAAGCCAGCGTTGAAGACTGGGAAACGATGATTGATACCAACAACAAAGGCCTGGTATATATGACGCGCGCCGTCTTACCGGGTATGGTTGAACGTAATCATGGTCATATTATTAACATTGGCTCAACGGCAGGTAGCTGGCCGTATGCCGGTGGTAACGTTTACGGTGCGACGAAAGCGTTTGTTCGTCAGTTTAGCCTGAATCTGCGTACGGATCTGCATGGTACGGCGGTGCGCGTCACCGACATCGAACCGGGTCTGGTGGGTGGTACCGAGTTTTCCAATGTCCGCTTTAAAGGCGATGACGGTAAAGCAGAAAAAACCTATCAAAATACCGTTGCATTGACGCCAGAAGATGTCAGCGAAGCCGTCTGGTGGGTGTCAACGCTGCCTGCTCACGTCAATATCAATACCCTGGAAATGATGCCGGTTACCCAAAGCTATGCCGGACTGAATGTCCACCGTCAGTAATTTTTATACCCGGCGTAACTGCCGGGTTATTGCTTGTCACAAAAAAGTGGTAGACTCATGCAGTTAACTCACTCACAAGCAAGAACGAATGACCGTCGAAACGCAACTTAATCCCACACAGCCTGTCAATCAGCAGATTTATCGTATTCTTCGTCGCGACATTGTCCATTGCCTGATTGCTCCAGGCACACCGTTGTCGGAAAAAGAAGTTTCTGTTCGTTTCAATGTGTCACGCCAGCCGGTTCGTGAAGCCTTTATTAAACTGGCGGAAAACGGCCTGATTCAAATTCGTCCGCAACGTGGCAGCTACGTCAACAAAATTTCCATGGCCCAGGTGCGCAACGGCAGTTTTATCCGTCAGGCCATTGAGTGCGCGGTGGCGCGTCGGGCGGCGAGCATGATTACCGAAAGCCAGTGCTATCAACTGGAACAAAATCTTCACCAGCAACGCATTGCCATTGAGCGCAAGCAACTGGATGATTTTTTTGAACTTGATGACAACTTCCATCAACTCCTGACGCAGATTGCCGACTGTCAACTGGCGTGGGATACCATTGAGAACCTGAAAGCGACCGTTGATCGCGTGCGCTATATGAGTTTCGACCACGTTTCTCCACCAGAAATGCTGTTACGCCAGCATCTTGATATTTTCTCTGCCCTGCAAAAACGTGATGGCGATGCGGTAGAACGTGCAATGACGCAACATTTGCAGGAAATCAGCGAATCCGTGCGCCAGATCCGCCAGGAAAACAGCGACTGGTTTAGCGAAGAGTAATTCATTTCCTCTCATCCCATCCGGGGTGAGAGTCTTTTCCCCCGCCTTATGGCTCATGCATGCATCAAAAAAGATGTGAGCTTGATCAAAAACAAAAAATATTTCACTCGACAGGAGTATTTATATTGCGCCCGTTACGTGGGCTTCGACTGTAAATCAGAAAGGAGAAAACACCTATGACGACCTACGATCGTAACCGTAACGCAATCACCACTGGCAGCCGTGTTATGGTTAGCGGCACCGGTCACACTGGCAAGATCCTGTCGATTGATACTGAAGGTCTGACCGCTGAGCAAATCCGCCGCGGAAAAACCGTAGTTGTTGAAGGTTGTGAAGAGAAACTGGCACCACTGGACCTGATTCGTCTCGGCATGAACTAAGCGTGTGAATGCCGCCGATGGCGGCATTGCTTTTTTACTTCACGGAATATTTTGCCACGGTCGCTTTCGCGCCATGCGCTAATAAAGACAAGTACGTTTCCGTCACTCTTGCAGTAAACAAACTATTGTCTGGCAAATCATCACCAAAGATCGCCTTAATCGCCAGCAATGACTGGACGCGCGCTTTCCCTTCGGCACTACTTTGTACAGCCTTCTGAATAACAGGTAACAGTGGGTCACTGATTTCTATCGGATTTCCCTGTTCATCAACACCACCGACATAACGCATCCAACCCGCGACGCCCAGCGCCAGCAGATCGAACTTGCTGTCATGCGCCAGATGCCAGCGAACAGAATCCAACATCCGCTGTGGCAATTTCTGGCTACCATCCATCGCAATCTGCCAGGTTCGATGACGTAACGCCGGGTTGCTATAGCGTGCAATTAATCGGTTAGCGTAATCTTGCAAATCAACGCCCTGCACTTTCAACGTCGGCGCTTGTTCCTGCAACATCAAGCCATACGCCGCATAACGATAATGTTCATCTTCCATACAGTCATTAATGTGCTGATATCCTGCAAGATACCCCAGATACGCCAGGAATGAATGACTGCCGTTGAGCATGCGCAACTTCATCTCTTCATAAGGCAGCACATCGCTAACCAGTTCGGCTCCCGCTTTTTCCCATTCCGGACGTCCGGCAACAAAGTTATCTTCTATTACCCACTGGCGGAAAGGTTCACAGGCAACGCCCGCAGGATCGCGCACACCGGTAAGTTGTTCGATTTTCGCCAGCGTATCCTCTGTCACTGCGGGCACAATACGGTCCACCATTGTTGATGGGAAAGTCACGTTATCTTCGATCCATTGTGCCAGTTTTACATCAACGGCTTGTGCGTAGGAAGTGACAACGTCACGCATAACATGACCGTTTTCTGGCATGTTGTCACATGACATGACGGTAAATGCGGGAAGTCCTGCCGCTTTACGGCGAGCCAGCGCCTCAACAATCACCCCTGTTGCTGTTTTCGGCTGGTGGGGATTTTGCACGTCGGCAGCTACCATCGGGTGATCGAGCATTAACTGTCCGGTCGCCGGAGAGTGGAAATACCCTTTTTCGGTGATTGTCAGAGAGACAATCGCGATTTGCGGTTCACACATCGCTGCCAACACGGTTTCTAAGCCATCTATCTGTACGTGCAAGGCTTTTTTAACGACGCCAACGACGCGAGCCGTCCACACATCGGCCGACATTTCCGCAACGGTATAAAGATTATCTTGCTGTTGTAAATCGGCAATTTGCTGTTCGCCGCCGATTAAGTTGACCTCATAATATCCCCAGTCACTGAAATGTTCCGTAGCAAGAATATCGGCATACACACCCTGATGCGCACGGTGAAATGCACCAAAGCCTAAATGAACAATTCTTGGAGCCAGGTTATTAAGATCATAAACAGGGAGTGTCGCTTTTGCTGATAACAAATTATTTCCCATAACAATTCCTTAAATATAAATATGGCAAGCTATATGTTTTGTTATATGAATAAAAATCCCCTCTCCGGTAAGAGAAGGGATTAAGGGTTTACAGACTTCTGGAAGGTTGCGCAGCTCTTACAACACGCGGTTGATCTTCCGCAGCGTCTTCCAGCGCACTTAAATCACGGTCTTTCACCTCTGGCATTTTCAGCGCAGAGATTAAACCAATCACTGAATATGCCATGATCATAATGGCGATCGGATACCAGGATTCCGTCATGGTGCAGAAAATACCCGCCAGGATAGGACCAAAACCGGAAGCGATAAGACCACCAATTTCTTTAGAAATAGCCATCCGGGTAAAGCGGTTTTTACAGCCGAACATTTCTGCCATGGTAATGTTTTCCAGAGCAAATAATCCCAGCACCGCACAGTTATGAATCACAATCAGTGCAACCATAATGGTGCTCGGGGCATAGCTTTTATCTACAATGATAGAAAGCATTGGCCATGCCAGCACAATCGCGGAGGTATTCATAATAATATACGGGATCCGGCGACCAATTTTATCGGATAACCAACCAAGGAACGGAATGGTCATAAAGCCGAGAATCGAACTGATCATCAATGCATCTGTTGGAATTGCTTTGTTAAACAATAACGTCTGCACTAAATAGCCTGCAAGGAAAGTCTGAATTAACCCGGAGTTACCCGCCTGACCAAAACGCAGCCCTGTTGCCAGCCAGAAGGATTTGCTCTGGAACATGCTACCAGCAGGTGCAGGTTTTGCTGTCGGTTGGTTACTGTCGTTAACCTTCTCAAAGACCGGGCTTTCTTTCAGATTCATACGCAACCAGATAGCAAAGACCATCACGACAACACTCGCCAGGAACGGTATACGCCATCCCCACGCCAGCAGTTCCTCTTTACTGAGAATGAAGAACATAAAGGCCCAGATTGCCGTTGCGCTCAAGGTTCCGCAGTTAGTTCCCATAGCCACAAATGAGGAGATAATTCCGCGCTTACCTTTTGGCGCATATTCCGCCAGCATCGTACCGGCACCGGAAATTTCCGCACCTGCACCCAACCCCTGAATAATACGCAACGTCACCAGCAAGATGGGTGCAAAAACACCAATCTGTGCATAGGTCGGTAACACACCAATTAAGGTGGTACAGATCCCCATCATGGTGATGGTAATAAAGAGCACTTTTTTACGCCCTATTCTGTCGCCCATTTTGCCGAAAATAAATGCTCCGACAATACGCGCCACATAACCTGCACCGTAGGTTCCCATTGCCAGAATTAACGCCATTGCCGTTGATGATTCAGGAAAAAATATTTCATGAAACACTAACGCTGCGCCGAGCGAATATAACTGGAAATCCATAATTCACAGGTGTTTTTTCCCATCCTGTGGTTTCCTTGGCGTTTTCTAGGTTTTTTCAGATAGTTGCATTTTTTTAAAAAGCATCCTAAGTTCGATCTCAGTGTCTATCTGGGGCCTATTTCTGTCCCATATATGCCCCAAAAAAACTCCCCAACAGATAAGTAGTTTTTTCATGGATTTATGCGTAAAATCAAGAACGGCTGGAAATCATTCAATACTCACACTATCGAAAAATTTACCAGCCAATCGCAGCACGTTCTTGCATAAGGTGTGTCTGCGGTTTTTCAACTATTCAGATACATCACTCCCATCACATTCATTCCTCCGCATCAAAGGCATATAGGCTATATCACCTTGATATTTTTCTTTTTCAGATAAAAACTGTTATCTATGTATACTTTTAAACCCAATCCGTGTAGAGTCTCTACATAAGATAGTTTGCAGTTGCCGCTTCAGCTTGCGCCATAAACCGCCTGATTTTTGCTGCCACCTGTTAGCATTCCTGTATACCTGAAACGACAATGTTTATCTACGAACTTTAAGAACACCCAGGATAAAAATTGTCAACTATATCATATATAACACATTACTAATTCGAGGCTATATGAACAGCATACTGATAATCACATCTCTCCTTATCATATTCAGCATTTTTAGTCATGCCCTAATAAAATTAGGGATTGGCATATCCAATAACCCAGACAAAACCGATGTATAAGTCAACATATCCTGAATCAGACATACAATATCGCAATGAAAATCAATAATATTTTAAGGAATATCTTCATGAAATCAAAAGACACCCTAAAGTGGTTCCCTGCGCAGCTTCCTGAAGTAAGAATTATCCTAGGGGATGCTGTAGTGGAAGTAGCAAAACAGGGAAGACCTATCAATACCAGAACATTGCTTGATTACATTGAAGGAAACATAAAGAAAACATCATGGCTGGATAACAAAGAATTATTACAAACAGCGATATCAGTTCTTAAAGACAACCAAAATTTAAATGGTAAAATGTAATATAATAAACTTACTTTTTTATCATTTTTCCACTTTAACAACATTTTGCTCCACTTTTCCACGACCAAACAACTTGAAATCTGGTTAAAATAACACGCAACACTATTCTTCTTCCTTGAGTCCGCCCGGAACTCGAAAAACAAACCGAGTTAAAGCCATTTTTCACAAAATCGATTTTGGGTCTCACCAAAATTACGGGGTTGCATACGCATTCGTTTATTTTCGAACGTGTACATACAAATATGCACAAAAATAATCATAATTATTTTCTGAGATGCATTATGATATGAACACCAATTTCGTATAGAGTCTCACTATGTCTCGAATTTTTGCTTACTGTCGGATATCAACGCTGGATCAGACCACCGAAAATCAACGCCGGGAAATCGAAAGTGCAGGTTTTAAAATCAAACCTCAGCAAATAATCGAAGAACACATTAGCGGCTCAGCAGCAACCAGTGAGCGTCCTGGTTTTAACCGGTTGCTTGCTCGCCTGAAATGTGGTGATCAATTGATTGTGACAAAACTGGATCGCCTTGGTTGTAATGCAATGGATATCAGGAAAACAGTGGAACAACTGACCGAAACAGGTATCAGAGTGCATTGCTTAGCATTGGGGGGCATTGACCTGACCAGTCCAACAGGAAAAATGATGATGCAAGTAATTTCAGCAGTCGCTGAATTTGAACGAGACCTTTTACTTGAACGCACTCATTCCGGGATAGTAAGAGCCCGCGGCGCAGGGAAACGTTTTGGTCGACCACCTGTGTTAAATGAAGAACAGAAACAGGCGGTATTCGAACGAATTAAGTCAGGTGTAAGTATAAGTGCCATTGCCCGGGAATTCAAAACCTCGCGGCAAACCATTTTAAGAGCCAAAGCAAAACTTCAGACACCTGACATATAAAAAATAATCTCGGTGTGAGATGCTTTACGTCTTCCAAGCCCCCTTCCTTGCCGTAAATGGAAAGATACATCTAATTATAGAATTTATATGTTTTACCCTACGGCAGTGCTGGCCATTCAATATCCTGTGCAGTTGACGTATCAACACGGTTCAGCAATACCCGATACTTTTTCCATGCTTCCAGCAACGAGATTTCTTCCTCCGTTGCAATTTCCAGATCTGCAGCATCCTGAAGCGGCGCAATATGCTCACTGGCTACCTGCATCAGGTTGTTTTTTGTTTCTTCCGCCTCCCGGATCCGGAACAGTTTTTCTGCTTCCGTATCCTTCACCCAGGCTGTGCCGTTCCACTTCTGAAACTCCCCTTCCGGCGATAACCAGGTAACATTTTCCGGTAACGGACCGAGTTCAGAAATAAATAACGCGTCCCCTGACGCTACGTCATAAACCGTTTTACCCCGATGATCTTCAACGAGATGCCACGATGACTCATCACTGTTGAAAACAGCCACGAAGCCAGCCGGAATATCTGGCGGTGCAATATCGGTACTGTTTGCTGGCAGACCTGTATGAGGCGGAATATATGCATCACCTTCACCAATAAATTCATTAGTTCCGGCCAGCAGATTATAAATTTTTATGGTCCGTGGTTGTTCACTCATTCTGAATGCCATTATGCAAGCCTCACAATATAGTTAAATGCGATGTTTTTGACGGTGTTTTCCGCGTTACCAGCAGCGTTAACGGTGATGGTGTGTCCATGTGAACCAATCGCAACGGAGTGCGTATGAGCACCAATACCGACAGTATGCGCGTGTGCACCTGCGCTTGCAGCAGTGCCGGACAGTGAGTGGGTATGTGCGCCAGCAGATGATGTTGCATAGTTTTGATTATGCACAACAGACAATCTTGTTGATGCACTACCAGCACCGGAGTTAGCACTAGCCGTGTTCACGTTGGCTAGTGAGTGTGTGTGTGCTCCAGCCGAGTTTGTAGAGCCGCTCACACTGTGTGTATGTGCCCCGGTGTTATTCGTGGATTTAGTGCCGTAATCAAACGACGATGTGGTTTTCGTCCCCAAATCTGTACTGGATGCGCTGGCGCTGTGGGTATGCGATTTAATGCCGTCCTGTTCCTGAGACAATACGGCCCGACCACTGGCAGGTTTGCCCTTAATCGTCCAGCCACGCATATCAGGGATCACGCCTGACGGATAAGCAACTGCAAGTTTCGGGTATGCAGATTTGTCAAAAGTCTGCCCCTGCATCAGGGCATAACCAGACGGAACGGTATCTGATGGCCACGGGATTGGTGCGCCGACTGGGTAGCTTTCTGGTGGAAGATTTTTCGAGGTATAAACTTCTGCCCAGTCTTCCTCAAAACCATAACCGTCTCTTGAAGAACGGTAGAACAGACCACCATTTCTGTAATGCGCCTTCATCTGCAGGGTCCGGCAACTTCCGACTCCGGTATAGAAGTTAACCAGAATATAGCTGTCGCCAGAGCGGGTGACATTGTAAGCGCCAGATTCGGCATTCCATGGAACGCCACCATCCGCATCGGCATATGTATCCGTTGCCCTTCTGGCAAAAGCAGCCACATGCGCGGCGGTTAAAGTAATATCTTTGGAACCATCAAACTCAACACCAGAAACCCGTCTTGGCGTTTGCAGCTTTGTTGCTGTTAATGCATTACCGTTCAGACTTGCGGACAGTTTGGTTCCAATAACCAGTTCGCCGGTTGCGTTATCAATAGCAAACGGTCTTAATGTATTCCAGCCACCATAAACATCACCTTGATTGGTAAGCAGCAGGTAAGTTTTAGCGCCATCATTACGCCATAATGCACCATACTCCCCACCTATCATTCGAATCTGATTACCACCACGCGCTACAATTTCGTCTGTGGCAAAAAGTTTTTTGCACGACAAGTTATCGTTAACGATTAACGAATGAGACTCATAAAAACCACGCCCACTCTTAAAATCAAGGATAACGTCCGCCGCGATACATTCAGTCGCCGGATTTGTTGCCCCAAACTTATAGGTCGTATCATTAACAACGAGATCAGCACCAGGTGCGGATATTGACAGGCCATCTTCAATAAACGCAAAAACAGGGAAAGCAGCGCCATCAACATAGAACACAGAGCGCTGAGAGATCCCCTCATAATTTCCCCAAAGCGTAACCATGTGTGAATAAATTTTGAGCTAGTAGGGTTGCAGCCA
>ENA-OVAD01000039-OVAD01000039.1-marine-metagenome-genome-assembly--contig:-NODE-39-length-15385-cov-3.557813_pt1 | contig 15385 bp, 10 predicted proteins | sample MGYA00237985_ERZ584546 | MGnify/ENA primary metagenome ERZ584546 (study PRJEB26544, sample SAMN05421971) | marine metagenome | isolation source: Line P, North Pacific Ocean | place: Canada:British... | reverse complement strand
CATAGTTTACACCATCATTGCTGAGCATACTAGTTACTAAGTTACTTTTATCCTTTAATATGGCTAATAAAAGATGCTCAGTTCCAATTAACTCTGAATTGAACACCTTTGCCTCTAAATAAGTTATTTTGAGAGCTTTTTCAACTTGCTTTACCAATGGGATATTTTCCATTTTGGTACCATCAGCGTTTGGGTTTTTGATTGAATCTTCAATTTCTCGTTTACATTTGTTAAGATCCACACCAAAATACTTTAGCAATTGTATTGCCATTCCTTCACCATCTCTAATTATACCTAATAGTAGGTGTTCTAAACCAATGTAATTGTTACCCAATCTAACAGCTTCTTCCCGGCTAAATGATAGTACGTCCTTAACCCGTTGAGAAAACTTTGCTTCCATATTATATTCTTTTAATGCAAAATTAACGAAAACCTACTTAATATGTTGTGTTTTCCAACATATCATAAGCACTTTAATAGTTATTATTAAAATATGACTTTGTTATTTTTTACAATGTTATTCATTGTTATCGTAACTCCAATTTTTATGCCAACACTTTATACTAATATAATTATCATTAATACAGGCATTTAGGCTTTGCGACAAAATGACAATTGAATTTAATATTATTTCAATCAGAGCTAAATTAAATCCATTTTCCCAAAATAATTGTTACATATTATTTTGCGATACTCATGTTTTATCAACCAATGCTAGATAATTATCTAAGATATTAGTTATTAACTAATTTCAATCTGAAAATAAAGCGTAAACAGCTTGTATTTAATTAGTTAAGATATACTTAGGATATGATTAGAGCTTTTTGAAACTCAATGATTTACAGTTATCGTCAGGAAAAGCAAATTACCAACAAATAGTTGTTAACATTATGGGATATTTATTTAATATTGAGGGCTATTAATACGTCTGTTTTTCATATTTTTGTATGTTTTTTTTAAAGGAAATTTACAAAGGAGATTACATGGAAAATGTATTGGATGGAGAAAGAATAATTAAGGTTAATATTGAGAACCAGATGAAGTCTGCCTACATTGATTATTCAATGTCGGTTATTGTATCTAGAGCCTTACCAGATGCACGTGATGGTTTAAAGCCTGTTCACAGAAGGGTTCTTTTTGGTATGCACGAAATAGGCGTATTATCAAACAGACCATATAAGAAGTCGGCTAGAATAGTAGGAGAGGTGCTGGGTAAGTATCATCCACATGGTGATACATCAGTTTATGACTCAATGGTAAGGATGGCTCAGGAATGGTCACTTCGATATCCACTGGTACAGGGACAAGGAAACTTTGGATCAATTGATGGTGATAACCCTGCGGCTATGCGTTACACTGAGGTAAGGTTAAGAAAAATTGCCGAAGAAATGCTTGTTGATATTGAAAAGGACACTGTTGATCATCAGTTGAACTTTGATGATAGTCTTAAAGAACCAATAGTTCTTCCCACCCAGTTTCCCAATCTACTCGTAAATGGTGCATCTGGTATTGCGGTTGGTATGGCAACTAACATGGCACCTCACAATCTTACACAGGTAATTGATGGAACTTTAGCATATATAGATAATCGTGAAATAGAGATGGATGATTTGATTAGAATCGTTCAGGCACCTGATTTTCCTACCGGCGGAATTATATATGGATATGAAGGAGTTAAGAGTGCCTTCGAAACCGGTCGCGGTAGAGTCATGATGAGAGGTGATATAACCGTAGAAGAAAGCTCAACAGGAAAAGAAAGACTTGTGGTCTCTTCAATTCCATTTCAAGTTAATAAAGCAGAAATGATTAGAAAAACTGCTGATCTCATCAATGACAAAAGGATAGATGGTATTTCCGATATTAATGACGAATCGGATAGGAACGGGATGAGAATTGTGTATGACTTAAAACGAGATGCAATACCTAATATAGTTATCAATAAACTATATCAGCTTACTGCATTGCAAAGTTCCTTTAGTGTAAACAATGTTGCTCTTGTAAAGGGAAGGCCAAGAACTTTAAACCTAAAGGATTTAATTCATTACTTTGTTGAACATAGACATGAAGTGGTCACAAAGCGAACCGAATATGAATTGAAGGAGGCAGAAAAGAAAGCTCATATTTTGGAAGGATTATTGGTTGCTCTAGATAACCTAGATGAAGTTATAACCTTAATAAGAGCATCACAAACACCTGAAGAGGCCAGAAATGGTCTAATTACCAAATTTGGACTAACTGAATTGCAAGCACGTGCAATTTTGGACATGCGTCTTCAAAAGTTAACGGGACTTGAACGAGGTAAGATTAAAAATGAATATCAAGCATTACAAGAGCTAATAACTAAGTTAAAAGCTATTCTTGATAGTTTTGAGATGAAAATGGATATCGTGAAGGAGGAACTTATCAGAATTAAGGAACTCTATGGTGATGAAAGACGTTCTGAAGTTGTTTACACTGCTGAAGATATTAGTATGGAAGACCTAATTCCTGACGAGCAAGTGGTAATTACTATTTCTCATATGGGATATATAAAAAGAACACCACTTACCGAGTACCGTCAGCAAAGAAGGGGAGGGCGAGGCTCAAAGGGAAGTACCACAAGAAATGAAGATTTTCTAGAGCATCTATTTGTGGCCACAAACCATAATTATATGTTGTTTTTTACTGAGAAAGGAAAGGTCTTCTGGATGCGTGTTTTTGAAATACCAGAAGGAAATAAGGTTTCCAAAGGTAGAGCTATCCAGAATTTAATCAACATAAGTCCAGATGATAAGGTGAAAGCTATTATTAATACCAAAGACCTTAAGGATGAAGATTATATAAATAGTAACTTTATAATGCTAGCAACCAAAAAGGGTGTTATCAAAAAAACCTCATTAGAAGCTTATTCGCGACCAAGACAAAATGGGATAAATGCCATAACAATTAGAGAGGGTGATGAGTTGTTAGAAGCAAGACTAACAAATGGTGAAAATAATGTATTGCTTGCAGTTAAATCTGGCAAAACAATTAGATTCAATGAAGAGAAGGTACGTGCCATGGGGCGGAATGCTGCTGGTGTAAGGGGTATAACTCTAGGACACAAAAAGGATGAGTTGATTGGCATGATATGTGTCGAAAATAATGAAGAAGTTTCCATACTAGTAGTTTCTGAAAAAGGGTACGGAAAACGATCTGAATTAGAAGATTATAGACTTACAAATAGGGGAGGAAAGGGTGTTAAAACTCTTAATATAACCGACAAAACGGGTCAATTAATAGCAATTAAAAGCGTTACTGATAATGATGATCTTATGATTATCAACAAGTCAGGAATAACCATCAGGATGGCTGTTAAAGACCTCCGTGTAATGGGTAGAGCAACACAAGGAGTGAGGCTCATAAGAATTGATGATGGAGATGAAATTGCAGCGGTTGCAAAGGTTGAAGTTGAAGAGGATGAAGATCAGGAATATCTTGATGGAGAAGTAATCGATTCGGATGTTAAACTAGAAGATACTACTGAACAATCTGAGGAAGATAAAGAATAATTGAATAATTTTTAATAATAAATTAAAGTTTGTAGCTAAGGTTTCATTTCCATATATTTACCCTTGGTGCAAAATAAAATGTGTAATCATGAAGAAGTTAATGATTTTAATTGCCTTGGGCTTATTCGTTGCGGGAGGTGCATTTGCTCAAAAGAATAAACGTACAAGTGCTTATATGTACAATAAGAATAAGCAGTATGAAAAGGCAATGGTAGCAATAGATGAAGCTATAACGCATCCCAAGACAGAAATTGATCCAAAAACCTGGTTATATAGAGGCCAAATCTATTTCAATATAGCAAATGATACTTCTGCAGCAGTGAGGTCTTTAGATCCAAATGCGGCGAGTACTGCAGTTTCAGCATTTGAAAAATGCAAAGAGTTGGATGTCAAAGGGTCCTATGATGGTGAAATAGCCCTTTACCTATTGAACCTGACAAATATTTTCTACCAAAGAGGAGCGACAAGCTTCCAGGAGCAGTCATGGGATAATGCCATTGAGAATTTTAAGCAGGCATTTGAAATTTCAGAAATTGATGGAAACTTTGATACTATTGCTGCTTTTAATGTTGGTATGAGTGCTGTGTTATCTGATCAGCCTGCGATAGCAGCTGAATATATGAAGAAATGTGTTGATGTTGGATTTAATGACTCAAGAGTCTATATGTATTATTCTCGTGCAGAAAAGCAGTTAGGAGATACTACCATGGCTTTTGAAATACTTGCGCAGGGTAGGGAGATATTTCCTCAAGATAATACTCTTCAGCTCGAAGAGGCACAACTTTATCTTGAAACAGGTACATTTGATAAGTTAATATTGAGTCTTAAGGAAGCTATAGCAGCAAATCCTTCCAATGTAACACTATACCTAGTACTTGGTCAAACATATGAAAATATTGATGATACAGATAATGCTTTGGAGGTGTATAAGCAAGCCATAGAAATAGATCCAGATTATGCTGATGCTATATTTAACATAGGTGCTATCTATGTAAACAGAGCTTCAGCGCAGTATACAGAAGCTAATAATCTTCCATTCGAAGAGCAAAAGAAATATGAAATAATAAAAGGAGAAGCTGACGCTAACCTAAACAAGGCACTACCATTTCTGGAAAAGTCACATGAAATAGATCCTGATGACCAAGTTATTATTGGTGCTCTTAAGGAGGCTTATGCAAACCTTAAGATGAATGATAAGCTCAAAGAGTTAATGGATAAATAGGATAAAGGTAGGGAAGTAGAGATTTATACTTCCCTATTATTTTACATCTCTATTTAACATAATATATATTATGGGACAATTATATCCCTTAGATGATGTCCATGCGTATTAAAGTATATTATCAATAATATATGATATGAATTGGATGGATAGTTTACTAAGCTTAGCGTATACTAACGATTTATTCCGTAGTTACATCAGCAGGAGACCTTATACTTATAAGTTCAACTTCATATTCAAGAGTTGTGAAAGGATCAATAATACCCTGTCCTTCGGACGATATACCTATCCAGGATGGTATGATAAAACGAGCTTTACCTCCGGGTTTCATCAGTCCAATACCTTCTCTAAAGCCTTTTGTGTCAAAGTCTTGGCCGAATTCAAAATCTAATGGTTTGTCGTTAAAGTTGGAAAATAGAATATTATCACTACCCAATACTTTTACCGACAAATATACCTGACAAATATCTCCTGTATCAGCGGTAGAACCCCTACCCTTTTTTTCTTCTAAAAAATATAGGCCATTTACAGTAGGATCAGTGTATATCTTATTGTTATTCAGGTAAATTTGAAGCGTTGCCATTTCTTGTTTTGCCATTTGGAGGCTTTTTTTGTCTGCCTCTTTCTGCCATTCGGATGATGTTTTATGATCAAGTAATTTTATATCATAATACATTATGCTTCCTGGCGTAACATATTCTGGAAGTTTTTGCATTGCAGCACTTTTTAGGAAGAATGAGTCTGCTACTACCCCTATGGATATTGAGTCTCCAGTTCCCATTAAGGTTAATGCTTCATATAAATCACCCTCAAATATAGGTTTTGTGATTGGAAAAACCATGCTACCATCTTCTATATCATCACTGTTAAATATAATGCTATCATTTAACCTGTATTTCAGTCTGATGGTTACTATTTCTGATTCCTTTGCTTTTGTGCTGTCAGGGCCTTCTGTAATCCTTTTGATTAAAACTCCATTTTTTGTTCGTTTATAGCCATTTTCATTACTATTTGAACAAGAAAAAACTACCGCAGTAAATAATATTACCACGGTAGTTTTTAGAAAATAATATTTCATATTAATTTTCAAATATTCTTTTGTTACTTCTTAATGTCCAGTAATTCAACTTCAAAAACTAATGTTGAATAAGGAGGAATACTTGATCTTCCTTGGGGACCATAAGCTATGTCTGATGGTATAACTAACATTGCTTTACCACCTTTTCTCATCATTTCGATACCTTGATCCCATCCTTTAATTACCTGACCTTGTCCTAAAGTGAATTCAAATGGTTCTCTATCAACTGAGCTATCAAATATGTTTCCATCCAAAAACATTCCAGTATAATTGACTACAACTTTATCACCTTTGGTAGGTTTTTTACCCTTGCCTTTTTTGATATTAATGAAGTATAGACCACTTTCCTCTGCTTTTGCATCTGGGTAATTACTTTGAAGATATTCATTGCGTTTTGATGACTCATCTTCTTCAAGACGCTTTAACTCTACTTCTTGAGCAGCTTTAACTTCAGCCTCTGTTTCTATGTTATTTAGCCTTACATGAAAATATATATTCTCAACAGAATCAAATTGTGGAGGTACTGAAGGCATTCTGAAAAGTTTTAAGAATACAGAATCAGCTGGGCAAATAAATGTCACACTATCTCCAACCTTCATCATGGCTATGCCATCATAGATATCGCCTTTATAGGCAGATTCAGTCATTGGAAGTTTCATAACCTGAGGAAGGTCTTTGCTGTTAAATATGATTGTGTCCTCTGTTGCATAAATCATATCAACGGTAATAAAATCACCGATTTGTGGATTTACTGTTCCCTCACCTTTTAAGTGGAAATTGTAGTATAAACCATCTTCAGTAACCTCAAACCCTTGAAATCCAGAGTTATTACCTGATTCACAGGATACAAAAGCAGTCGATGCGATAAATAAAACTGCCATAAACAAAATTGTTCTTTTCATTTTGATATTAATTAATGTTAGTAATTTCAATTTCATAAATAATTGTTGATCGTTGCGGGATTTTTTTATTGTCTCCAAGCAAACCATAACCAAGGTGCGAAGGTATGATAATTATTGCCTCATCCCCCACTCTAAAGTTTAATATTGCCTCTTCAAGTCCTGATTCAACACCACCATGCCCAATTTCAAAGGAAAGTGGTCCATCTTCACTGGAGGAATATATAATATCACCAGTTATTAATTTTACTCTGTAATTCATTGTCACTATTTTGCCTAATACCGCAGTATCACCCGTTCCGGGCTTTGTAATTTGGTATTTAAGACCAGATCCAGTTTTGGTTACATCAAGATTGTGGCGTCTTATATAATTATCAATTTCAGTGTTTTCAGTATTTACAAGATATTTGTTGACCTTAACGAGTGATTCTTTTTTATCCTTTGAGTTGTCGTTGTTTATTTCTTCATTATAATGCCTTACATTATCACATCCAATAACAAATGTAAGAAGCATAGAAAATATGATTATATTGATATTGGATTGCATTATTTTAAAGTGATATTTTATAGTCAAGGTCGTTTTTATAGTCCTCTAGAATTGACTTTAACTTCTTAATGAAGGCATCAATATTATTTGCCTCTCTACCACCCGCTGCATTTTTATGTCCCCCTCCATTGAAATGTTTCCTACATAAATCATTCACTGAGAAATCTCCTTTGGATCTGAAGGATAAACGCAATAAATTATCCTTTTCACTTATGAGTACTGACATATTTATCTTTTCCATGGATAAAGGATAGTTAACCATTCCCTCTGTATCCCCAACTTGATAGTTAAACTTTAATAAATCCTCTTTTGATAAATATATGAGTGCAGTATGATATTCATCCCAAACCATCATTCTTTCACTTATGGCGTAACCAAGCAGTCTCAATCTATTTTCTGAAAATGTATCGTAAATAAGTTTATGAATTTTTTGAGCATCAACGCCATGGGAAATTAACTTAGAGGTAATATTATAAGTTTCAGGGCGATTACATGAAAAGCTAAAAGAACCAGTATCGGTAACAATACCAGTGTAAATTCCTTCGCTTATATTTTTGTCAATCAGTTTTTCATCTCCTAACATCTCTATAAAGCTATATACCAGCTCGGCTGTTGATGAAACATTTGTTGTTGAGTAGCAGTAATTGAACTTATCAACTTCTGGATCGATGTGATGATCAATTAGAATTCTTGTGCATGATGTTGCTTCTACGATATCAGTTAGAACACCCAACCTGCTTAATGCATTAAAATCCAATGCAAATATTAAATCAGCATTATGTAGTATTTTTTGAGCATGTTTTGGACGATTCTCGTAGATTATAATATCTTCAGATTTGGGCAGCCATTTGTAAAACTCAGGGAACTTGTTAGGCACCATCATAGTAACTGTATTATTTAGCTTCTTTAAATAATTATACATGGCAATAAGAGATCCTATAGCATCACCATCGGGATTAGTATGTGATGTTAGCACAATGTTCTTGCCACTATCAATAAGTTCTTTTATCTCACTTTTATTACCTTTTATCAACATCTTTCTTACTTGAATTTAAATAGATTGCAAAGATAATCTAAATGTTGATTGATAGTTTGTTAAAGATTTTTAATATAGGCGTAATTATAATGGAAAAAACATTTAATATAGTTACTTATTCAATAATTAAATAGCTGATTATATGGGGTGTTGAACTAAAACATTCCAAATGTAAATATTATTGCTTTTTTGTTTTTTTATTCAAAAAATATATCGCATCTTTGCAGCCGTTTTTTAAAATAATTATCAACTTAATTTTTAATTAGTTATGCCAACAATGATTAGATTATCACGTCATGGTAAAACCCACAAGGCTTTTTATCATATCGTTGTAGCTGATGGTCGTGCACCTAGAGATGGAAGATTTATTGAGAAGATTGGCACATACAATCCTATTTCAAACCCAGCAGAGATCGTTTTAGATTTTGATAAGGCTTTGGATTGGATTCAAAAAGGTGCTCAGCCAACTGATACAGCAAGAGCTATTTTATCCTACAAAGGAGTTCTTTACAAGAATCACCTTTTAATAGGAGCTAAAAAAGGTGCTTTTACAGAAGCTGAAGCAGAAGCGAAATTTCAAAAGTGGTTAGAGGATAAGGAAGCTAAGAATGCTGCCTCAAAATCTGGTATTGAAGAAAAGATTCGTGCAGAGCAAAAAGAAAAATTTGAAGCAGAAGTTAAAGTTAAAGAAGAAAGAACAACTGAAATAGCTAAGAAAAGAGCTGCGGCAGTAGAAGCTCAGGTTAAAGAAGCACAGGATGCGGCAGATGAAACTCCAGCTGAAGAAGCTCCAGCAACAGAGGAAGCTCCAGCAGTAGAGGAAGCTAAAGCTGAAGAAGCTCCAGCAGCAGAGGAAGCTAAAGCTGAAGAAGCTCCAGCAGCAGAGGAAGCTAAAGCTGAAGAAGCTCCAGCTGAAGAAGCTCCAGCTGAAGAAGCTAAAGCAGAAGAGGCTCCAGCAGCAGAAGAAGCTAAAGCAGAAGAGGCTCCAGCAGTAGAAGGAGACAAAGCTGAGGATTCAGAAGAAACAAAAAATGAGAAATAGATTTAACTAATTTTCATTGCAAAAAGCCTGATATAATCTATCAGGCTTTTTTTTATTGTTTTTTTAAACCATTAATAATTATTTCGACCTGTAACTTGAGGTGCTGATGGACAACTTTAGAAATATTAAATTGTGAAGGTTTGTTTACTTGACAAGAATTTCAGTTCTTCTATTTATTGCTCTTCCTTTTTCAGAGGAATTATCTGCTATTGGTTCCGATGAACCCTTGGCAATATACTCTAGCCTACTTGGGCTTATTCCTTTGGAAATTAGATATTTACCCACTGAAATAGCTCTCTTCTCCGAGAGTTTATTATTATAATCTATGGTACCTATGCCATCTGTATGACCAATGATGTAAATATTTATTTTGGAAGCCTTAAGCAATTTAACAAGCCTATCTAATTCTGTATATGATGATGCTAATAGATCACTGCTGTTAAACTCAAAAAATATATTGTTCATTGTAATTTGACTACCACTTTTTATGGGCGATAATTCAAATGTCTTATTTACGGATGAAACACCAGTTGAGTCGGTGGCTAGATTTATGTTTTCACTATAAAACAAGTATCCTGGACTTGAAATGTTAAATGCATAATCTATTCCAGGTAAAAGAACTATAAGAAATTCACCATTAATTGGATCGCTTAATGCAGTATTCAAGGTTTCTCCGTTAGTAATATTTGTTATTTCTATGGTTGAACTAATAGGCTTTCTTGTATCCTTGTCAATTACAGTTCCTCTAACGTACATTATTTCTTGCGGTTCAACTAGATTATAATTGTCAAAGTAATAGATGTCATACTTACCCATCCCTCCTTCTCTATCGCTTGAAATCCAACTTCTTTTACCATCAAGACTGCTAAATATGATTATTTCATTAGCTTTTGTGTTCGTGGGGTAACCTATATTTTTTGCTTGGCTCCATATTCCTGTTTCATCTTGTCTGGATACAAACAAATCGTATCCTCCCATGCCTGGATGTCCTGTGGATGCAAAATATAATGTTTTACCATCTGCGTGAAGGAATGGGGCCATTTCATCCCTATCGGTATTTATACTATCACCCATATTTATTGGTGGACTCCATTGTCCATTTTGTAATTTTATTGCCATCCAAATGTCGGAACCACCCTTACCTCCCGCTCTTTTTGAAGAAAAGTATAATCTTTTGTTATCAGATGAAATAATTGGCTGAGAATCCCATGTTGATGTATTGATAGTGCTTCCCATGTTTTTAGGTGATAGCCACTTCCCTCCTACACTACCCGACTTATATATATCACAGCTACCAAAACCATTGGGCCAGTAACATCCGGTAAAATACATTGTTTTGCCATCTGTACTAAAATTTATTGTTCCCATGTTGAGTGTATTGTTTCTCCATGATAGATCTACTAATTTGGGCATGCTCCAGTAATTATCAGATAACTTTGAGTTATATAACTGCTCCACATATCTTTTACTACTGCTTTTAGATGGACTTCGCTTTGTAAACATTATTAAGTCATTGTCTACATTAACGTAATTAATATATTCATCATCGGGAGTATTAACTGGATAACCCATGCTAATTATATCCACTGGTATTGGGTTTGAGATTAGTCTAAATGCAGTTTGTGCTCTAATTAGCTTGTCACTTGCCAATTCTTTTATTTCACTACTAATATTATCAGTATTAAGAAATACCTCAAGGCACTTAATGGATTTGTAATATTCTGATATTTCGTAATATATACCGCCTAGAAAATAATAAACAGGTGGAAAAAATGTGGAGTCGATACCAATGGCGCCATTATAGGCATTGATAGCCTCTTGATATTTTTTTAAATCAGCATTGATATCACCTAATAATAGCCATGCCTCAATGAAATTTTTATCTATAGTAATTGATTTGTTTAGACTGTTAATGGCATTCTGATAATCTCCCATTTGATAATAAGAAACAGCAGAGTTATAATTTTTGATCGACTTTTTATTTTGGGAAGTATAAGTGTATTCATCGGAGTAACCAGGGCTACTAAGTACCATTATAAGAAGTAAGGTTAAAATAGCCTTAAGGCCATTTAGAATCAATGATTTATAGTCATTTAGCTTGATCATTTACCTAGTTTTCTGAATGCAAAGAAAATTATATTCAGATCCTTCCATGTATTGTAATCCCTGGCATATAGAAGGTTTAATTGTTCTATGGTATCTAAATCCGAGTTGTTAAACTTAACTGAATCTACGGGATTTAATACCCCTCTTCTAATCTTTGGTAGTTGCATTAGCTGTTTTTCAATTGGGTAATAACCAACCCAGCTCCGAGTTCCAAATATCACTCTAAAAATATTAGAAATAAAGCCAAAAGGCTTTTTCATTAGAAATATTGCAATGGGAGACAAAGCTATTAATACAAGGCTAACGATAATGTCAAGTAACCTCTTATTTCTTCGGTTCTCTATATTGTCCACCGCGTTAATGTTCACAGTGTATAGGTCACCGCGATTATGTATGGAATTACTACCTATTATGGATAAGCTATCTTCGGGTGCTATTTTATAATCAACCTTAGCTACTTGCCAGTCTGTCATTTTATCAATTATGCGCTGATGGCTTATGCTTTTGGAGCAGAAGATAACTTCATCAATATCATATATTCTTATGATATCTACCACCTGCGAAATGGCTCCAATAAAATTTGTTTTAGTGGAAATTTCCTCCTCAGGACTAACTAATCCAACAAACTCTGGCACTATGTAAGATTTTTGAAGTAATAATTCAACCCTGTGGGCTTCATCTTCTTCTCCAATAACAATGAATCGCTTATGTATATTTACACCTATTTGTATGTTTCCAATGTTTAGCTTATTTAGTGCTAGGCGAATCAACGGAAGGGATATTATACCCCATAATGTACCAAGAATGATTAGCGCTCTTGAGTATCTCAAGCTTTCAGGTAGTAAAGCATATAATACAAGGATTAATATTGTACCACCTATCAAACCAACAATGGATTTCCTTATTTTAACAGGCCTGTCGTAACCTCCAGAAACATATACGGATAGCAACCAAATAACCACATAGGTTGGTATAACAAAGTATATTAGTTCGGGTGGATAATCCCCTCCATCCGTATAAATTTGTGTTCGTCTCCAAACTTCTTTAATTAGAAGAGTACCCGCAAATAATGCAATAAAGTCTAGTAGTGGCAATAATAAAGCACTCCAAAGCCTATTTATTAGAGCAATGGTAGCTCTAAAGTAAATGGCAATATTTATGAGTGATGTAAATATTTTTACGTTTTTCTTGGTGAAATGTTTACGTGCAAATATTACCATTGCATTGTAAAATACAAGCACATAATTAACACTTCCTTTTTTTGTGCTTTCACCCTTGTAATGGATAATTCTTGTTTCCGGGTAGTAATAGTTTTCATAGCCCGCCTTAATTATTCTATAACTCAGATCAATGTCTTCACCATACATGAAGAACTCCTCATCCAATAATCCTGTTTTATCGAGTGCTTCCTTGCGCAATAGCATAAAGGCACCAGGTAGTATTTCAATCTTGTGTATACTATTGTCATCCAGATGTCCCAGATGGTATTTGGCAAAGCGTTTACTGCGAGGAAACAATGAGCTTAATCCAAACATTTTATAAAAAGCAGTAGATGGTGTTGGTAAGCCTCTCTTGGATTCTGGTAAAAACTTTCCTGAACCATCCAGCATTTTAACACCCAATCCACCAGCATCAGGATTTTTATCCATAAAATTGATGCATTTTTCAAAGGTGTCATGTTCAACTACTGTATCAGGGTTTAGCAGAAGCACATACTCCCCTTCTGATATTCTAATAGCTTGGTTGTTTGCAACAGAGAACCCAACATTCTTCTTATTTGCTATGAGCTTAACATCAGGATATTTTTTCCTAACCATCTCATTTGAACCATCGATTGAATCATTGTCGACAACAAAAACCTCACCGTCAATATTTTTCATTGCCTTAAACACTGAGTTAAGACATTGATCTAGAAAATATTCAACATTGTAGTTGACAATAACTATGGATAGCTTCATCTTCATGTATTAGAGTTGCAAATATAGTGACTTCATATAATAAATCCATTGACGTATTTTAGCTTGTAAAGCAAAATCTATGATAATAATAATCAAAACGCTTTAATGATATTTTTCTTATGGCTTGGGATGTTTATATATCAGATGTCTTATTTTAAAAGTAAATATAGATTAACCTACCATATCAGTTCTTTTCTAGTTAAATAGATACAAAAAAAGCCCCGTAATAGATTACGAGGCTTATGTTTATTTTCGACTATACATTCTATTCTTCCAGTTCTTCTTTTCTCATATCGTAGAGCTTTTTACCGCCATATGCAGCACCAAGCCCAAGTAGAATAAATAACCCACCACCAATTGGTGCTCCGCCACCTGCTGATTGATTTCCCGACTCACCATGTGCGCTTGGAGGAGGTGGTGGTGAACTCTGAGATATAGCAGAAAATGGAATAAGTGTAATTATAACTATTGATAAAATGAATAATATGTTTTTTGGTTGATTCATCTTTGTTTTTTTTATAAGGTTTTACTTGATAAATACTTTCTTGCTGATTTTTGTACTCTTTACAATAACATTAACAACATAAACTCCCGTTGGAACATCCATGTTAAGTGATTGGTTGTTGCTTCCATCAAGATTGTAGGATGCAACTTGTTGCCCGAGGATGTTTGTTATATGTATGCTACCCGATAGCTTTTTGCCGTTAGTAATATTGATGGTTTTACTATATGAGTATACCTGGATATCATCATTATTTATAATATTATCATCAACACCCAGCGCGCTAAAGTGTAAAACAAACCTTTGATCATCGTCATTTTCATTGGATGTAAATGAATAAATGGGATTTTCGTTAAGGTTTTGAGTATGATTTGTTTTTTTATCAGTTATGTACAGGTTGTGCTCTGTTAAAAGTGTATTAACCCCTTCCACTTCTATGTAAAATGAGTTATTACCATTTTTAGTAAAGTACATTGGTATTGTTAGGGATTCGGTAATTTCTGGTAATGTGTTTGTTGAAACATCAACCTGACCAGCTTTACTATAAAATAATGGTGCATAACCACTTAAAAAAGGAGAGTCATGATTATTATCATATCCGGATGTTGCATCATTATCAAATCTAATTGTGCTCTCCTGAGCTGTTCCTCCTTCTGGATCATAAGCAGTCAGTTTAATCTGGTTCACCTCTGTATTTTTGTACCATGTTTGAGTGCTGTTAGAACGAGCTGCCCTTGGTATGGTAATTGAATTTGTGCCATCATCTACAAATATCATAAAACCTTGCATTGATGGGATTGGCTGTTGTCTACCAATATCAGAGTAGCTAGCATTGCTACTATTCCATATTTTAGCTCTGGTGTTAATGTCTGTATAAGACCAATTCCCATCATTCCACAAAATAGCACTTTGAAAAGGATTACCCAACAAATGATATGAACCATAAGAGTTCCCCGAATTACTAGATAAATTATTAAGCGTAATATCACTATTGTTTAGGGTACCCGAAAAACTTTTTGTTTCTGCCGATGCATATGAAACTAAATATCCAGTTCCTGCAGTAAATGTTGAAAACCCACTTTGATCATAATTGTTCCACTCATTATTTGGTTCATCCCAACGATAGAGGTCATCTGTTCCTGCTGAGGGAGCAAAATCCGAACCACTTATTGTAAAACTGCTTACTGGAGACGATAAAAAATGCCATCCGTCTGAAGCTCCTGAGTAGCCTGCAATATATCTTTCAAATGTGTTAGTACCACTACCGGATATTGTACCACCTACAATCAATGAACCGGTTCCAGTGGCATCGCTTTGAATTGTAAGAGTACCATTGTTTGTTAGGTTATTTGTCACAGTTAATCCCTTGCCTACTTCGATGGAAGAAGCGCCTCCTGAATTCATTGTTAGTGATTTAACCGTAACATCAGTTTCATTAACAGAAAGGGTTCCACCGTTTGCTACT
>ENA-OVAD01000016-OVAD01000016.1-marine-metagenome-genome-assembly--contig:-NODE-16-length-27098-cov-4.044854_pt1 | contig 27098 bp, 20 predicted proteins | sample MGYA00237985_ERZ584546 | MGnify/ENA primary metagenome ERZ584546 (study PRJEB26544, sample SAMN05421971) | marine metagenome | isolation source: Line P, North Pacific Ocean | place: Canada:British... | reverse complement strand
AGACCGGATCGAAGCCGCGATCGACCTCGCTCTCGCTGTCGCTTCCGTGAAAGTGGTCGAGGCGCACACCGGCCGCGGTGACTCCGAACGAATATGCGGTGCGGCGGTCGAGGTGCGTGTCCAGAGAGACGAGGAGGTATTCGGCGAGGTCTCCCGCGTCGCGTCGCCCCAGAGGCGCCTGAATCGCCGCCCGCCCACCACTACTGAACATCCGTGCCCCGACGTACAGAGCTTCGTCGTCGAACGCGAAGCGGACCTCCGTTCGCTCGGTGGGATCCGCACCCTCGACGGGCTCCTTCTGTGTGAAGTCCGCCACAGGGGGGATCTGCGCCCAGAATACTTCGTCCAGCCGTCCGTCAACGCGTATGCTCCCCGGGGGGACTGCGACTGCGACAGCCCGCTTGAGCGACATGCCCGGGACTCCTAGGCTCGGCTCCTGAGCGCTTGCCAGCCCGGCCCCACCGAGGAGACCGATCAGGTTCGCCGCGGCCACCCATTTGGCCAGCGTCGGAAACACCCTTCGACGAGTCATGGACTCGCCCGTGGTCGGGCGTTCCAGTTAGGGCCCAACCCGGCCCAAATCACCCACCGCCATCGGTGCAGGCCAGGAAGCGCTTGAATTACCAACCCTTGGTGGCTTGTAGCTGGCCCCGACCGGGTAGGCCACACGTCGCAGGCCAGCTCCGTCTTGGACGGGCGAGTCCACAGCAAAAGCGAGCAACCAGTTCATGCGCGAGTCCAACGAGAGGGGTCAGGCCGACCTGAGACGGGTCAATATGCGAGTGTCTATGGCGGACCAACAGGCCGAGCGGGTGTGCTCACTGTGGTCGTCAAGGAAAGGGCCTACCTGCTCATAATCGGGCTCGTGATCGGGTCGGTGGGTTCCGTCTTCGCCTCGAGCGTCCTGTCGCGACGGATCTTCGGCGTGAGCCCCAACGACCCGGTCACCCTGACCACAGTCATGCTCCTCATGAGTGGCGTGGGGATCATCGCCGCCTGGGTGCCCGCAGCGCGCGCGCGTCGAGCGTTCATCTCGTCGAAGCCCGTCGGCAGGACGGACCCTACTCGCCCCGCCCCCGTCGCGGTGGCGCCTTGATCGCCTCGTACTGCTGCATGGCTGCCACGACTTTGAATGTGACGACCATCCGTCCGATCTCGGGTGTTGCCAGGGTGGGATCACCGGTCACGCCGGCGTCGGGCCGCCCGCCCAAACGGTATCGGCGGTCCTTTCGCACGCCTTCCGCAAACACGTACATCACCGCCGACGTGTCTGTGATGCCCGCGTGGCTTCCGATCGTCTCCATGTCGTAACCGTATGCGGCCTTGAGCCAGGCTCGGGAATATTCTTGCCCCTTCTGGTAGTAGTCTGTGAGCGCGAAGACCTTCGTCGCTCCGCCGGCCCACTCGGTGTTGAGCCTGCCGGCTACCTCGGCCATTCCGGGCTGGTCTCCACCGCTGTCGGCGATGAAGATGATCTCGGTGAAGCCGTGTGATGCCAGGCTCCGGGCTGCGGCCTCGAGAAGGTTGTTGTAGCTCGGCGAAGGGTTGGTGATCACACCGGGCTTGTCACCGAAGCCGTCCGCCTCATAGCTGCCCTCGGGAACCCAGGCGACGGTCGGCGCGACGAGCGCATCTCCGAGTTGTCTCGCCATCAAAGCCGCGGCGAAGGTAACGACGTAGTTGTGCTTGCCCATGACCATGTGGGGCCCGTTCTGCTCGGTCCCGCCGATCGGCACGATGACCTTGGTCGTGCCTGCGGCCATCGCGTCGCGGATCTCCGTCCACGTCATCTGCTCGATGTAGGGGTCACCGGTCGTTTGGGCGTTGAGCCCGCCGGAAATGAGAAGGACCGAGGCGAGCGCGAAAGAGAGTTGTCTGATGTCCATGATCATCCGCCTAGCGGGTTCCGACGCTGGCACGGATCTGTGCCAGAGCGTTGTCGATCTTGATTCGAAGCTGTGCCTCGCCCAGCGCGGCGGTAGCGAGCGACGGATCGCCGCTCACCCCCGACCCCGCAAAACCGCCGTTGGGCACGGCCTTGTCCATGCGCACGTGGTGCGGGTTCACGAACAACATCTGCGAAGTGTCGATCAGCCCCGCGTGGGTGCCGATCTGGGCATCGGCGAAGCCCAGAGCCCTTAGGTATGCGTTGATGTCGTCGTTGCTCTTCGCGTAGTAGTCACCGATGAAGTGCGCGCGTATGCCGGTGTCGGCCCACTCGTGGTTGAGTTGATCGGTCACGGCGCTCATGCCGCGTTGGTTCCCACCCGAGTCGCCGATGAAGACGATGTCGGTGAAGCCCCCGGTAGCGTGACTCTTCGCGGTATGGATCAGCAGGTCACGAAACCACTCCTCGGGCAGCGTGATCGTCCCGGGCATGCGCATGTGACCGGTCGGTTGTTCTCCCCAGTTGCCTTCGGGCACATAGGTCATGATGGGCGACACCAGCGCGTTACCGAGCACGCGGGCCACCTCGTTCATGGTGTACTCCATGACGTACTTGTGCTCGCCCATCACCATGTGCGGACCTTTCTGCTCGGTCCCGGCGGTCGGAATGATGATCGTCGTCTTACCCGCGGCGATGTCGTCACGGATCTCCTCCCACGTAAGAGCTTCGATGAACACTGAATTGGGGGGAGCCTGGGAGAGCAGCAGGGCGGGGGCGACGGCGAGCGCGCCGACGGCCAGAAGCCAACTTCTTTTCATGGACTTCATCTCCAGAGCAAAACGTGAGGGCTCAGACGTCTGTATACTAATCCACGATGGGCCGCCGGCGCACCGTGATCTGCGTGAGTCCCGCTGCGGCGAGCCGGCGATTCAGCACAGGCAGCTCTTCGGACCGCAGCCGATTCGGTTCGGAAAGGTGAGTGTCGAGCTCGACGGACAGCTCTTCCAGCACCGCCGCATACACCCCGGCAGGCGTTCCATCGCCTCGCTAGAGGTGGCTCCGGAGCCCGGTCAGCCTGTCGTTGAGTTCGATGGGGGACGCGATCTTGTCCGTGGGACCCTGATCGCCGACCTGATAGAGTTCGGCCTCCACCGCGCCGCTCAGCCTCGTGACCGCGGCGACGCAGAAAAGCCGCGACAAACACCGGGCCTATGGAGGCCCCCCCCCCCCGCATTTTCTCATTTCCCTTTGTTGTTTCTGAACGGATCTGTCGATCGCGTCAGCGTAGGGGTTGAAGGGTTATTGGAACGCACCAGGAATGTGAGCATTGACGCTTCCCAGCACGCAGATTAATCCGCCATTGTTCACCTATGGAAGGTGTATACGAACGAAGCTATGGCAGAGAGTTTGGCATTGCACCCAAGCTTGGTTTTCAGGTAATTGAACACAAGATACGAGCAGGCCTCAATGGGATGCTTTGACGGTTCCCGCACCCAGGGCCTGCTCCATGAAAGAGGTGTCGATGCTGAATCCTTTCTCCCCGAATCCACCGGATGTTCTGCTACGCCTGCCGGATCAACTCGATCGTCTTGCCTCCCAATCACCACCGCTCTAACCTGCGTTAAACCCTGAGACTGAACCGGATTGTTTCATATATGTTCACCTCTGGTCTCGGGGAATGATGACCATGAGAGGAATCAACCGAGGTGTGAGTGATGGCATTGTCGGACTGGATGGCAGACTATCAGAATAGGCGGTTGGCGGAGCTTCACTTGCCCGGAAGTCATGACGCGGGAACGGTCAAGGGCTTCGTTGACCTAACGCGTTTGGGGACGGTCTCTAATGCGGTGACACAAAATCTGACGATCACCCAGCAGTTGGCGGCGGGAACCAGATTTTTTGATCTCCGACTGGCATCGAATTGGACTGGGCAAGTTGTTCCTCATCATACGACGTTGAGACAGGGCGCGTATGGCAAGGTCTCCGTCGACACAACATTGGTAGAGGCAGCCCAGTGGTGCTCGGCACATGGAACTGAAGTTGCGATCTTCAGGATATCCCACACGGATCTGGCCACAAACGCCCATGAGATTGCGAAGAGAAGTGGGAGGGGGTCCCTGCATACGGGCAACGGAAATCTGGCTACAAAGACGCTGGCTGAGATCACTAGAGAGGGTGGCGGGATGGTGTGCATCTTCGATGAAGAGAGCTTTGCCGGTGTGATCAATCAGGGGGATGGAATTCACAGCTTCTCGAAGTACGAGAAACAGCAAGTTAATGACCGCGGGCTCAGCATCTGCGGCGTCTATGAAGGGACGCATACGCTGGATACGGTGATCGGCAACGGATTGCGTGGACAATATCAGCACAATGTTGACCACTTCGAGGGGATGCGTTCACACCTCTGGCAACTCTACTGGCAGAAGACCTACATCAATCCAGCGTCAAGGACGGGGATCGAGTCCGGAGCGACAAGGGCCTTCTCGCAGTCCGGCGGGAAGGCTCACGGCGGGACCCATGCCGCGACGGATCATATGATCCAACTGATGACCACACGTGCAGGCGCTGAGGGCGAAGATTACACACTCCAAAAGGAAAAGTCGCACCCGGAGGGTTTCTTCAGGAAGAAAGTGGTCGACAAGCAGAAGGTGTTGATGTCGACTCGTCCTGCGAGAAATTTTATGCTGCCAAACATCTTCAGCTACGACTTCGTCAACGTGGTGCAGAATCAGAAAATCGTCGACCTGAATCGACCCTGAGCTGAGTCGACACGACCTGATCGCACGTATCGCTCGGTACCCGTCCTGCCTGCCCCTGACTGGCGCCCGGACCGTGGCAGAGTTCGAAGAACGCACGCCGGAGACTGAACCGCTCATGCTTCGCTTCCTTAACACGGTGATGCAGGCGTGATCCCCGGGTGGGTGGCGACGCACAAGGCCCGGGTGATCGTCCCGATCGTGTGTTTCCTCCTGCTCACCGCGTTCCAAGTCCGTACCCGCGCGGGGTGGGGCACAGGGTGGAGACCGACCCCACTTCGGGAAGGTCTCCCGACGGCTTCCAACGGGGTCCCAAACCGGAGTTTCACGTTCTGCCGGCTCTTGTATCAGAGCGTGAGACGCGAACCAGGTGGGTATGGGTGGAATACTGACTATCCCGGTTCGGACTACAACTTCGTGCTCCGCATGGAGGAGCTCACCACGACCCGGCCGGCGAAGTGGGCGGATGGAGAACCGGGCTACGCTGTAGTCCGTCCCGACCAGGACGAACTCTACGAGTGCCCCTTCATCTTCATGTCGGATGTGGGCACGCTGGGATTCGATGAAGGCGAAGTGGACCACCTCCGCGACTACCTCCTCAAGGGCGGCTTCATCTGGGTCGACGACTTCTGGGGGAGTAACGCTTGGGATCAATGGGAGAGCCAGATTCGCCGTGTGCTTCCGGATCACTCAATCGTTGACATCGGACCGGATCATACGCTGATGCACACGCTCTATTCCGTAGAGGAGATCCCACAGATTCCCTCCATCCAGTGGTGGCGCAGGAACGGAGGATACGAGACCTCCGAACGTGGCCGAGACAGCGAGACGCCGCACCTGCGGGCCATCTTTGACGAAGAGGGCCGCCCTCTGGTGATCATGACGCACAACACCGATATCGCTGATGGATGGGAACGAGAGGGGGAGGAGGACGACTACTTCTTCGCCTACTCTCCCCAGGCGTACGCCCTCGGTATTAACGTCGTTCTCTACTCACTGACTCACTGACTGCTCACCACGCTCCCACGGATTCACCCTTGGGAGGTGTTCCTAATGGGACGCCTTCTGACGTTTCTTGAGAGCTTCCGTGACGCGGAATCCAAAGAGAACGACGAGGGCCGCCGCAAAGAGAAGCGGAAGTCGCAAATCGGCTTTCACCAGCCAAAAGAAGTGGACAACCCCCAGGATGGCCGCGACATACACACCGCGATGCAGTACAGCCCACCGCTTTCCTAGACGTCGGATCCAGCCCCTGGTCGACGTAAGCGCCAATGGGATGAGGATCACGAACGCACTGAAGCCCACCGTGATATACGGACGCTCTAGAATGTCCTCGACCATCCACTCCCAAACCAAAGTCATATCAAGCCCGGCCCAGATCCCGAAATGGGAGAACGCGTAGAAGAACGCGAACAGCCCCATGGGTCGCCGGAGCTTGATGACCGGATTCCATCCTGTCATGCGCCGTAGTGGAGTGATCGACAGGGTGAGCAGCAGCAATATGAGGGCCGTCATCCCGGTGACGTGTGTCAGTTTCTCGATTGGGTTGGCACCCAGCCATTCCTGAAACACACCTGCGATCAGCCACGCCCCAGGCGCCGACGCACCGAGCCATAGCAGGACCTTTAGGAGAAGGACGCTCTTCTTCTGATCCATAGGATGTCTATTCAGCCAAGAGGGCCCGAGGGAGCAGCGACTACTTCCAGCGCTGGAGATCCATGCCGGCGTACATATGGGCGACCTCATCACCGTATCCGTTGAACATCAACGTCCGGCGACGGCGGATCTCACCCAATCGACGTTCCCGAGCCTGCGTCCACCTAGGATGATCGACTTCGGGGTTCACGTTCGCGAAGAAGCCGTACTCGTTGGAGTTCTGTACCTGCCAAGTGTTGACCGGCATCTCCTCCACAAAACGGATGCTCACGATCGACTTGACCCCCTTAAAACCGTACTTCCAAGGAGTGATCAACCTAAGCGGCGCACCGTTTTGGTTGGGCAGGTCCATCCCGTAGACACCGTTGGCCAAAAGGGCCAGCGGATTCATGGCTTCATCCAGGCGTAGCCCTTCGATGTAAGGCCAGTCGAGTATTCCCCTGCGCTGCCCGACCATCTCCTCTGGTCGTACGACGGTCTTGAACTCGAGGTATTTGGCATTCCCCGTGGGTTCGACCCGCCGGACGAGGTCAGCCAGCGGGAAGCCGCGCCACGGGATGACCATGGACCAAGCCTCGACGCACCTTAGTCGATACACTCGGTCCTCAATCGTGTGCGGCGCCAGGAAATCCTCGAGCTGATAGTCACCCGGTTTGTTGACATGCCCGGAGATCGAGACGGTCCAAGGATTCGGATTGAACGGTCCCGAATTTTTTGCCGGATCGCCTTTTGCGGTGCCGAATTCGTAGAAGTTGTTGTACGTCGTGACATCTTCGTACGAGTTCAGATCCTCGCCCAACTCGGATTTCATGTTCTGGAAACGAGCCGGGATTTGTTGGCGAGGACGACCCTCGGCGGCACCGAGCAACTTCGGCGCGAGCGCAAGCGCCGCCGCACCAGCGGCCGCGTCCCTGATGAACCGACGACGGTCGACATAGACGCTCTCCGACGTGATCTCAGATGAGGGCAGATCAGAAGGCTTTCGAACACGGATGATCATGGAGGGTCTCCCGCATGTTGGCTCGGACTTCTCGACTGGGTCGGCCGCTCTCCCACCTGGCCGGAATAATGTACAGTATGGGACGGCTCCGGCCCCTCCAACACCCTATCGGCATCGACCCCAAGAAATTGTTTGGGTGTCCAGAAGCCGCAAGGCCGCTTTCTCGCACATACGGGGTGGTCTAGTTTTCCTCTCACTGTTCTCCTCGTGAACATGTCCGCGAACCCCCCTTGGGAGCCCCGTATGCCGTCGCCAATCCGACGCCGTCACCGCCTGTGTTCGTTGCCTCTCGTGATCGCGTGTGCGTCTGTCCTCACCCCGGCCACGGCGTCATCTCAGTCGCTGTCGTCGCTTCCTGGCGATTTCTTCGCCTCGTCCGACTACAGACACGTCGGACCCGTCGGGAACCGCGTTAGCGCAGTTGTCGGTGAGCCAGGCAAAGCCAACGTTTACTACGTCGGCGCAGCGTCGGGGGGTGTCTTCAAGAGTGAGGACGCGGGTCACTCTTGGCGTCCCGTGTTCGATGGACAGGCAGCCCAGTCCATTGGTGCCCTCGCCGTCGCACCGTCTGATCCCAATGTGGTATGGGCCGGCACCGGTGAGGCGTTCATTCGCTCGAATGTGTCGATAGGAAACGGCGTCTACCGATCCACCGACGGTGGTGAAAGCTGGACCCATATGGGACTCGACGAGACCGGACGCGTGGGGCGAATAGCGATCCACCCCGACAACCCCGACATCGTCTTCGTTGCGGCCACAGGGCATCTCTACGGGCCCCAAGAAGAGCGTGGCCTCTTCAGGACGGAAGACGGAGGAACGACCTGGGAACGCGTGCTGTTCTCCGGCGTGAACTCGGGTGCCGTAGATGTCGTCATGAATCCTGCGAACCCGCGCATCATGTTCGCCGCGACGTGGCAGATGCAGATGTGGACGTGGGGCAGGGAAAGCGGGGGGCCCGAATCTGGTCTTTGGATGAGCCGCGATGCGGGAGACACGTGGACCCGCCTCGAAGGGAACGGCCTGCCGCGCGGCACGATGGGCAAGATCGGGCTGGGCGTCTCTGCAGATAACCCAGATCGGGTCTTCGCCCTCATCGAGACGAACTCGAACCGCAACTTCGAACCGCTCGATGACCACGAGGGGACGCTATGGCGATCTGATGACGGCGGCGCACGCTGGACCATGGTGAACGCAGACCATGCGCTCGCTCAGCGACCGCTCTACTACTCCCGCATGGCAGTCGCTCCGGACGACGCGGATGAAGTGCACTTCATGTCCACCGTGTACACGAAGTCGTTGGACGGAGGGGTGACCTTCAGTTCGATCTCCGGAGGTGATAACCACGACATGTGGATCGATCCGCTGCTTCCCGATCGTATGATCATCGGAAATGACGGAGGCGTGCGCATCTCCACAAACCGTGGACGGAATTGGTACCAACCGCTGCTGCCCATCGCGCAGATGTACCACGTGTATACCGACACCAAGGTGCCCTACAACCTGTACGGCAATCGACAGGATGGTGCATCGCGTGGCGGGCCCTCGAATTCACTGAGTGGCGGTTCGATTCCCATTAGCGCGTTCAAGTCCGTCGGTGGGTGTGAGTCAGGATTCGCGATTCCGGATACGGTGACGAACGATGTCGTGTGGTCGGGATGCTACGAAGGAATTCTGGACCGCCATCAACCGTCGACAGGCATCACACGTACGGTAAGCGTGTGGCCGGACAACCCCGAGGGATGGAGCGCGGGCGACGTGCAATACCGCTTCCAATGGACGTTCCCGATCGCGATTTCTCCCTATGACGGCGAAACCGTCTACGCCGGGTCGCAGCATGTGCATCGCACGACGAACGGCGGGCAGAGCTGGGACGTGATCAGCCCAGACCTGACCCGTAACGACCTGAGCAAGCAGCAAAAGACAGGTGGACTCACGACGGAGGATGTCAGTCCAACCTACGCATCGGTGCTCTTCGCTATCGCCGAATCGTCCGTGGAACCCGGACTGATTTGGACAGGCTCCAACGACGGCCTGGTCCAAGTGACGCGGGACGGGGGCACGACATGGACCGACGTCACTCCGAACATTCCGGACCTCCCCGAGTGGGGGACAGTGAGCAATGTCGAGCCCTCCCGATTTGCGGGGGGCACGGCGTATATCACCGTCGACTTCCATCAACTCGGGAATACCGACCCCTACGTCTACAGGACGTCAGACTACGGTGCCTCGTGGACCTCGATTAGTGGTGATGTCCCACGCAGCGTCTTCAGCTACGCCCACGTGATCCGCGAGGACCCGACGCGTGCTGGTCTGCTTTACCTGGGAACGGAGAATTCAGTTTTCGCATCCTACAACGACGGAGAGTCTTGGATTTCGCTCCAGGGTGATCTGCCCCATGCACCTGCGCACTGGCTGACGGTACAGCCGCACTTCAACGATCTCGTCATCGCGACGTATGGGCGTGGCTTCTGGATCCTGGACGACATCACGGCAATCCAGCAATTGACGGATGAAGTCCTGGCCAGCTCCGTCCACCTGTTCGAGCCACGACCCGCCTACCGCTTCCTTCCTCGGGAGTCTCCAAACAGCCAGCCCGGTGATCCCGCAGCCGGTGAGAACCCCGACTACGGTGCCTCGATCAACTTCTACCTCGCAGAAGCCGAAGGCGGTGGGACGATCACCATCGAGACCGAAGCAGGTGACCCCGTGCGGACGCTTCGCGCAGGAGGTCTCCAAGCCGGCCTGAACCGGGTCCAGTGGAACCTGCGCTACGATGCTTCTCAGACGCCGCGTCTGCGCACACCGGCCCTCGAACACAGTCACCGTGACGTAGGACCGTCAGGCTGGCGTTCTGCTCCTGACGGTGGTGCCATCCGGCCTTTGGCTGTCCCCGGTCGCTATCGGGTGACGCTTAACATCGCGGGCGAGGAGCAAACGACGTGGCTCGAGGTGCTTCAAGACCCGGCCTCGGATGGCAGCGCCACAGACATGATGGCGCAGCTTGACCTGCACCTGGAGTTAAGAGAGATGAGCGACTCGACCGCGGCTTTGATCGATCGGATCGAGTGGGCACGAAAGGGGCTCATGGACCTCGAGGAGCGCGTACGCGGAGAAGCTCGATACAGTGACGTCGTCGAGGCGGGGGAGGCGCTCGGCCAACTCCTGATGGAACTCGAGATGCGCCTCTTCGACCTGAGGCTCACCGGTGAGAGCGCGCGACAAGATACGATCCGTTGGCCCCGACAACTCTACGCCAAACTCGCGAGTCTGACCGGGTACTCCTCAGGGACAGACGACGCCCCGACGAATCAGGCCAACGAGATTCAAGAGGTTTACAGCCAGTGGCTTGAAGAGAGTTTGGACATGTGGGATGAGCTGTCTGCGGACGAACTGGCTCGATTCAATCGGATGCTCGTCGAGCGGGGGCTGCCTCCTATCGTCTCGGAGCCCTAGCCAGCGGGACTTCCTCAGCGCCGTGTGAACGAGGCCCGCTGGAGCCGTCCGCCCACGTAATGCGACTCCTTAACACTTGGCTCTTTTCCGGTTGCTTTCACCGGTCGCAGTCTTGACGGCGGTGCTGGGCCTCGGAGCGCTCGACCCCGTGGAGGGGAGCGCCCCAGAGATGGAGTCGGAACCGTCCTCGCGAGCGCTGTAGGGTGCGAAGAAGAAGGGACGTAATCGCCTCTCCGTGTGAAGCATCAGCACTATGCTCGAGGCGCCCCTAAAAGATGCTCGCCAGCAGTGCTTCGGCAGCTGCATACCACACGTTATCCGTGACCTCTTGGCCCTCATGCATCCCACCGACCAAGAATACGTTACCACCTGCCACCCCCAAATTCCGATGATCCATACTGGGTAACGGTGGCGCAGCGAGGTGTCGCCATTCGCCAGATGCCGGCGAGTAGGCCAGAACCTGGCGAACCGGATCAGATGGGTTTCCGTCGTACCCGATTCCATTGTAGTTGTAGGGGTTTTCACACCCGCCCAAGAAGACGGCGAGGGTGCCCACGGTACCACCGGCACCTCTGTAGAGGACTGGCCCAGGATGGTCCCCGAGCGACCGCCACTCGATAGCCCCTGCGCTGAGATCCCCGCGCCACGAACTGCGGTCGATTGCGAATCGCGGATCATCGTCCACCACGGCGGCACCGTCGACGTAGATGATAGAGTTCCCAGCAACGGCTCCCGTGTGGCCGAACACCGGGGTCCCAGGAATCGGGGTCGACGACGTCCACCGGTCCGTGCTTGGGTAGTAAATCTGCACATCGGGGACGTTGCCATCATCATGCCATCCCGAAACGAGAACTACGGCCGTATCCCCCCAAACACCTGCCACCGCATCGTCCGTGGGAAGCGGTATATTCGCGCCTCGGCTCCAGCTATCTGACGCGGGATCATAGACGTTCACATCGGGCACAGATCGCTCCTGCCCGTCCGCGGCCACAGTGTATCCGCCAATCAGGTAGATCAGTCCGTCGATCACCTGTGCTGTCGAAGCCAAGCGTCCGGGGCCTGGCACTTCAGCGACGGTGATCCACGCGTCCGACCCTACGTCCCACCTATAGGCCGCGTTCGTGATGCCGTCCCAGACCTTCGTCGAATCGAGCCCCAGGAAGGAGAAGACGGCGACGCCCAGATCCGATTCTATCGCGGCCACCGCGTTGTTCGTGATGGGCTGTGGCAGGGCCGGACCTGCGCGCCAGACGACACCTTGCCTATTCTCGCGCTCGGACCCCGTCGTATCGGCGCACGCAGCCGACGACGCTAGCAGCGCACACACCGCGATGAAACGCAAAGAAGTCGGGATTAAGCTCGGCACCTGATCTGCCTCTGGTGTGGCGGGAGCGGGAAGGGGTACAGCGGCGAACCTACCCACCCACAAATGCTGCTGAAACCAATGCCTCGGACGGGGGACAATCTTTAAGCTTTGTTAGGTTTGGGACCAAGCCTCGCCGTCACCGCGCCGGCCACAGCCCTCCCTAGGGCGCTCCCGACACTCGTGCATGTATGCCCCTCGGGTCGGATACCGTGCGGTGGCACAGATGCTTTTGACCGCCGGCGCCAACCCGACGGACACAAACCGCGGAAGTGGGCTGAGCTGACCTAGCGACCACAAACGGCTCGACCACTGGCCGCCGCTTCGAGGATCGAGACCAACTCCGCAACGGTCTCCTGGCCAGCGTTCTCCGCGTACCACTCCATCTTTTGCTTGATGAGGTCAGCGCGGGTGATCTTGCCGTCGTTCGCCAACATCCAATCTTGCAAAGAGATCGGACGCTCGATGAAACACCCCGCCTCTTCATATTCCGAATCCAAAAGAAGCACGGTCGGAGTAGAGGCTCGGCCGTCCGGTGTACGGTGTCCTTCCATCACAGCTCGTCCAGCCGTCGGATCAACGATCCGGACTTCCAAGCCATCGACCTGAGCCGCCAACTCTGCGAGGTAAGGCACGGTGGAGACCGAGTCGGAGCAGGAGTCGATCGCGACCACTAAGAAGTGCCAGGTGCCACCGACCGCACGGGCTCGTTCCACCACGGACATCGCAATCCCTTCTGCCTTCGCCGAATTGCCGTGCCACAGATCTTTCCGACGATTCGCGGCCTCGAGGAACGCTTCGTATCCGATGCCGGCCTGATACAGCTCGCGGTAATTTTCGATCACCTCAGTGGGACCAGGGGCCACACAAATCGAAGGTCCGACGGCGGGGCTGAAGGCGAAAAGCGAAGCGAGCGTCAGAGTAGTGAGCATATCGGGTTCAGAAGCGAGGGAATTAAGAAATCGGACGCCGCAGTTTTCGGCCGAGGAAGTCCAACGACGCCTCGTACGCTGCAAGCCAGTTCTTGTGGAGGAGGAATCCGTGCACTTCGTCGGGGAAGATCAATTGTTCAAAGTCGACCCCGCGTTTTGCAAGGGCCTCCGCAACATCTACGGTTTCACTGAAGGGAACGTTCCGGTCGTCATCCCCGTGGATCAAGAGCACCGGCGAACGCCACCCATCCATGAACGCCATGGGAGACGACTCGTAGGCGACCCGTGAAAACTCGGGGTAGTCCTCGGGCTCATAGGACGGACGGAAGCCGTTGATGACCACGTTCCAATCATGAACCCCGTGGAGATCTACTCCGGCGGCGAAAAGATCGGAAGCGCGGGCTAATCCCAGGGCGGTCAGATAACCACCATAGGATCCACCCCAGAGCCCGATGCGATCCGGATCCACATCGCTTCGCCCTTTCAGGTAGAGGCCCGCACCCAGCACATCCGCGAACTCACTGGCTCCTGTAGCACCGTAGTTCTCGGCTTCGCGGAACTCCATCCCGTATCCGACGCCGGAGCGATAGTTCACGGCCAGGACCACATATCCCGCAGACGCCAACACCTGGTTGAAGGCGTAAGCGTTGTGGTAGTACCCGCGGTGGTGGAAACCCAGGAGCATCTGCCGTCTGGACCCTCCGTGGAAAAAGAGCATGGCGGGATGCTGTTGACCTGGTTCGTGACCCGGCGGCAGGAACAGCTGGCCGTGGATCTGCATGCCGTCCGCGGCTGTGAATACGACCTGTTCGGGTGTGACCAACCGATCTTTTGGGAACGATGAGGACAGTTCTGGGCTGACCCAGTTTCGGTCCCCGTCCACCAGCACCTCCGTATGGGACGGCTCATTCACAGACCCTGCGTGGAACGCGACTGTGCCCGCTCCGGTCACGACCGCACCCCACTCGAGGCCGTCTCCTGGAGTCAAGATCTCCCTCTGGCCCCCGGCCACACGTGTGCGCCAAACGTGTTTGCGGTCGATGTCGCCGTCGTTCGAATCGTAGATCATCGAACGACCATCCGGAGCGAGCGAGGCGAACTGAACTTCAGCAGCTCCAGGCGTCAGATCCATGGCTCGGCCACCTGTGACCGGAACGCTATACAGATGCTTCCAGCCAGTGCCCTCCCACGGAAAGACGATCCTGTCACCCTCACCCCAAAACAACTGGCTCGACGCATTTACTCCACTGAACGCACTACCCACTCCTGGGTCTGCCTTCCAAACCTCGGTCGAGGTCGTGCCCGCCGCGTCTGCCACGTGGATCGAGAAGGGGAGGGCCTCACGCCGCGGTGCGAACATGTGCACGACTCGCTCGTTGGGAATGCGTAGGAACGCAATGCGTCGCCCATCCGGGCTCCACACGGGGTTCCCGTCGTGGTGCACGCTTGGCGCCACATACCGAACCTCAGCACGGTCCCCGTCGTACACCCCCACAAAAGAGTGATCACCCCGATTGCTGACAAAAGCCAAGTCAGAACCATCCGGGGACCACGTCAGCCCGCTGGCTCCACCACGAAGACGCGCCAACCGTCGGGGCTCGGCCCCATCCGCGAGTGGCAACTCCATGAGGTCCCGCCCGCGACTGAAGGCGATCCGGTCACCTCTGGGAGAGAGCGCAAAGCCACCTCCCTCCATGATCTGGGCCGGCACCCCTCCCGCGAACGGGACCAGCCAAATCGCTCGCCCTTCCTCGTCGGGCGTGAAGAGAGGGTCAGGGATCTCGCCCTGGCGATTCGGTGCGCCTCCTCGGACGAAAAGCAGCCGGTCGGCATCGGGCATGAAGACGAGCGAAGCGAGTTCCTGGCCGTCGTCGCCACTATAGTCGGTCAGCTGCCGGCCTTCCCACGATGGGCCTTCAGCGACCCAGATGTTGCGTTCACCTTCTCGATTTTCGAACCACGCGATGCGATCGGCGGTCTGAGAGGCCACCAAGCCCGACGCAAACGAATAGGACATTACGTCGCGGATGGAGAGCGGAGCCTGAGATGCCGCCGGCGTACCAGCCAGGAAGAACACGCCAACGACGAAACCAACGGCCTTCACAAGACGATCCAGCATAAGTGATTCCACGATCTGGGGTTGTGGCTTCCGAATTAGGCGGGCAATCCGTGGCGCGCGACACCATCTACTGCTTCCACAAAACGGTCGAGCTCAGGCAACGTCGAATAGACGCTCGGGCTCACTCGGATCCCCTGGAACTCGGCATGGTTGATGGACACCGTGATGATCCGGTGTTCACGCCAGAGATAGTCACGTAAGTCGTTGGGCGCGACGCCGACGATCTCCACGTTCGCGATCCCGCAGGCCAGGCCAGGCTTGAGGCTGGTATGGAGTCGCACATTGTCATTCTGAAGAAGCTGTTCGGCCCAGTAATTTCTCAGGTAGACCAGTCGCGCGTCCTTCCGGGCCGGGCCGATCCCTTGATGGAACGTCAGAGCTTCCGCAATCGCGAGGTAGTTGGCCGCAGGGTGGGTCCCGATCTCTTCAAACTTCCGGATGTCGGTGTCCATCCGCTCCGGCGCGGCCATAAGCGGCCACACCTCCTGGATCTTCTCCTTACGCACGTAGAGCATGCCCGTGCCGTGCGGAGCAAAGAGCCATTTGTGCAGGCTCGTCGAATAGTTGTCGACGTCCAGTTCATCCAATGTGAAGTCGAAGTGCGCAAGCGCGTGCGCACCGTCGATGATCAACGGGATTCCGTGGCGACGTGCCAGAGCGTTCAGTTCGGTGACCGGCAGAATTTGGCCGGTCAAGTTGATCATATGGGACGCCAGGATCGCCTTGGTCTGCGGAGTGATCGCCTGCTCGAACAAGCGGACCACCTCCGCCGGGTCCTCCGCCGGAACCGGAATCTTGATCTGGTTCAGCGTAATGCCTTCCCGTCGCGCCCTCTGCTTGAACGTCGTGATCATCCGACCGTAATCCTGCGTGGTCGTGAGGACCTCGTCGCCCCGATGCAAATCGATGCCCAGTTGCATGGTCTGCAGGCTCTCTGACGCGTTCCTCGTAAAAGCGATCTCTTCGGCGTCCACACCCCACTGCCGGGCCATCCGCTCGCGGACCCCCTCACGTTGAGGCTCAAGGATCTCCCACATCGTGTAGGAGGGGGCGAGGTTTGAGAAATCCAAATGGCGCTTCATGGCATCCTGAACCCAACCGGGTGAAGGACTGACACCGCCATTGTTCAGATTGACCAGGGTCCGGTCCACGGTGAAGGCGCGCGCCACCTCAAACCAAAAATCCTCGTTGCGTGCGATGTCCGCAGCGAGCCCGGGATGCGCCCGGAGTGACGCTGCGACGTCGGTTGCACTGGCACGTAATTCAGACGGCCGAAATCCTACTCCGGCAACTGCTGCGAGGGCAGGAAATGACGCGGCTCCGAGGAATTGACGGCGACTGTGCATCGGGTCCTCCACTATGTGGTCTGAGTTGAACTCAGGATACGCCCCGCCCGGCCCTGTGTCCAACGACTACTGGGTCGATTCGGTCAACGATCTCATTACTTTCCGTGTTCATCGGGCGAGACACAGGTGCGTGGGTCGGAACATCTGTCGTCGGGTGTCCTAGATGGTTGCGCGCGGCTCAATCCTAAAAAACCCAACTCTGTTCGGAATAGATGCGATTTCTACGTCTCATTCTCGCAGCACTCATTCTGTCAGCGCCGGCCGTGCTTTCGGCCCAGGCGACTCAGGACTCCACTCGTGTGGACTCCACACGAGTGGCACGCCAGTACGATATCAAGGGGCTGACCATCAGCGTGCCGCGGCCTGCCCTCACGACAGGCGGATCGAGTGCTGTCGAAATGCGCTTGGATTCACTGCGTTCGGTGCCCGCCCCGACCATGGAAGACGTCGTGCGCGCGATGCCCCTCCTGGTCATTCGCCAAAACAGCCGCGGAGAGTCTCAGCCCTCTATTCGTGGATCTGAAGAACGGCAAATCGGCATTTTTCTGGACGGAGTGCCGCTCACGGTGGGGTGGGATCACCGGACAGATCTGTCCATCATCCCACTCACCGCGGCGCAGGGGATCCGGCTGATAAGGGGACTCTCGTCCGTGCTCTACGGACCCAACACGCTGGGTGGGGTCATCGAAGTCGATGTTGCCCGAGTCCCAGGCAGCATCGAAAGCGTGAATCCGATGGATGTCGGCATTTCGGTGAACGAATCGGGTGGGACGAACATCGCCGTGGGTGCGGCCCATCTCATAGACCGAGACGAGACCCAGTGGCTGTTTCGGGCCGGGGCTGGCTTCAGTGACCGCCCCGGTTACACCGTGCCCAACGGCGCCTCGGACGACCCGGACATCCGGCCTGAGTTCCTGCGGAACGCAGACGGCCTGCGGCTGAATAGTGACACGAGGAGAATGGACGCCTATTTCGCGGCTCGGGTGCGAGGGGAGGACGGTGGTTGGGCCTCGCTCGCCACGACGGCGTACGACGTCGAACGCGGCGTCCCGCCGGAAGCACATCAGGACGAACCACGCTTCTGGAGGTACCCCGAGCAGACCCGCCTCCTCACAGCACTCTCGTTTGGGACCGGCTCGCGGTCCACGGGGTCGGGCAGGGGCGATGTCGAGGTCAGTCTCGGCATGGACTTAGGCAGCACCCGAATCGACCAATACGATACGGGGGCTTTTCAGTCCGTCGTGGAGCGTGAGGATTCAGACGACCGTAACCTGTCGTTCCGGCTCGAGGGTGAGCACACACTCGGGGACCAGGGAGACTTCCGCGCCTCTGCGACGTACGCGGATGTGAATCACGACGAAGTACTCACGCCAGGAGGGTCAAGCGAATTTCGCCAAAGGCTTTGGAGTCTGGGTGCCGAAACGGAATGGAAGCTCGGGCCGACGGACGGGACCCGCCTGTCGCTCGGAGCGGTGCTCGACGGTGCCGATACCCCGGAGAGCGGGGACAAGCCTCCACTCGCGCGCCTAAATGACTTCGGTGCCCGGATCGGGATTAGTTCGTTGTTGAGCGGGGGCCTCCTCGTGCATGGAGGCGCGAGCCGGCGGGCCCGCTTCCCCTCGCTTCGCGAACTCTATTCAGGCGCCCTCGGGCGCTTCATCCCGAATCCGTCGCTCGAGGCCGAGATCATGTTGGGAGCCGAAGGCGGATTCACAGTCCACACCGGCGATCTCGAGATTCAGGTCGTAGGATTCCATCAGCGGCTCGCAGATGGAATCATTCGGACGACCGTAACTGACGATTCTGGCACACGGCTCTTCAAGCGTGTGAACCAGGACCAGATCCAGAGCACGGGCATCGAGATGCTGGCGATCGGCACCTTGGGGGTCGCGACGATCTCCACGGACCTCACGCTGCAGCACGTGCGTGGAGTGGAGCCCGACGGGACACGAATCGAGCTGGAGTATGAGCCGTCAGTGACAGGGGAGTTCTCTCTGGAGAGCCCCTTGGGGGGCGGTTACAGGGCCGCATCGGACTTCCGCTTCGTAAGCGATCAGCGGTGCGCGAACCCTGAGATTGGGGGGCTACAATCGTTCGGGGCCAGCGGATCGGCTGACTTCTCGCTGCGAAAGATCTTCCAGTTTGGTGGCCGTGGAGCCTTGTCGCGTGTGGACGCCTCTGCGAGCGTGCGGAATGCTACGAACTCGACTTCCTACGATCAGTGCGGTCTTCCACAGCCCGGCCGTACCCTCCAGGTGCAATTCCGCGTCTGGTAGAGGGGGCGTCACATGATCCGAGTGACCTTTCTCGGCACCGCTGCATCTCGTCCCACGGTGGGCCGAAATGTGAGCGCGATCGCCGTCCAGCGAGAAGGTGACCACTACCTCTTCGACTGCGGTGAGGGGACCCAGCGTCAGATGATGCGGTACGGTACCGGCTTCTCAGTTCGAGCCATTTTCGTGACGCATACGCACGCCGATCACTTCCTCGGGATCACTGGACTGCTCCGGACCATGGCGCTGCAGGGCCGCACCGAAACTCTGGACATCTATGGGCCTCCCGGCTCGTCCAGAATTTTGCGGGACGCCGTCGCATTGGGAAATGATCGGGTCGGCTTTCCGGTAGAGGTCCATGAAGCTCCTCCCGGACATGGCTTGGTTCTCGACGAATACAGAATCGAGGCCTTCGAAGTCCAACACGGAACGCGTGCGGTCGGCTGGGCTCTTATTGAAGAGGATCGCCTGGGTCGCTTCGATGTGGAGCTAGCCAGGGAAATGGGCGTACCTGAAGGGCCATCCTTCGGTAAACTCCACAAGGGCGAGGACGTCGAAGTCGACGGCAATACGGTGAGAGCTGCCGACTTGGTCGGCGCCGCGCGGCCGGGCAGGACCGTCGTATACACAGGAGACACGAGACCCGCTGACTCAACCGTTTCTCGCGCGATGGGTGCGGATCTTTTGATCCACGAAGCGACGTTCGAAGAAAAAGAAAAGGACCGCGCCGGAGAGACATTTCATTCTACGGCGGCGGGCGCGGCCGGCATCGCGAAACGAGCTGGAGTCCAACGTCTCGTCGTCACGCACCTATCGGCTCGGTACTCGGACGACTCGTCCCCCCTGAAGGACGAGGCAGTCGAGATCTTTGCGGACTCGAAAGTGGCGAAGGACGGTCTCGTCATCGAGATCCCGTTCCGCACTGAGATGAAGCGCGCCGGCTCGTGACTGCGTTTCTTGCTGATCTCATCAAAGGCCCGACCCCGGAACCGGTTCATGCGGCGCTTCGTCAGCGCTGGGACGTCGGGGGCCTCCTTCACCTGGAGGGTCCGTTTGCCCGCGTCGACGTTCACTGAAGGAACATGAGGAGATCTTCATGTCCTGCGTCACGAGAGACCCAATTCTCTCCCGAGTGGATCTGATCTATGTCGTCGACCCCGAAACGAACTGAGTCCAGCTTCCGCCGGATCGCGGTAATCGGGTTGGGCGCGATGGGTGGCTCGTTCGCCCGTGCCGCCACGGCTACGACGTCGGCCGAGGTGGTCGGGTGGTCTCCGGATCCCGCTGAGCGCCTCTCCGCCGTTGATGCAGAAGCGGTGGCCGCAGCACCCGAACGCTGGAGCGAAGCGGTCGCGGGGGCTGACCTCGTGATGCTCGCTATTCCCCTGGGACCGACATGCAAGATGATGGCAGAGCTGGCATCGACTCTTGAACCCGCCGCCGTCGTAGCGGACGTGGCGAGTCTCAAGGGCCCGGTCGCCGAGGCTGCCGCAGAGGCCGGACTCACTCGACGGTGGGTCGGGTGTCACCCTATGGCTGGCGTCGCCGAGTCTGGGTTCGCGGCATCGAGCCCCACGCTGTACGACGGGGCCACTGTTTGGATCACGAACGACCCGGAAGCCGAGGATGCCGCTGACCGAATGCGCACGCTGTGGACCCGGTTCGGTGCGACACCTCAACAAGCGGATCCCCACGAGCACGATCGCATGATCGCGTTCGTCAGCGCGCTACCCCAGCTCACCGCCAACGCTCTGGCGATGACGTTGGCAGAAGCAGGCATCGGTCCGGAACAACTCGGGTCAGGCGGTTCGGACATGACGCGCCTCGCCACATCCAGCCCGGACATATGGATCGACATTCTTTCAGCGCTCCCGGAAGACCTGGTTGTGGGACTCCGGCTCCTTGGGAAAACCGTCAACGACCTGGCCCGCGCCGTGGAGGGTGGGGACATGCAAGAGGTGCGCGAGGCCATGGTGCGATCCGCGACGTGGAAGGCCGGTTCGTGAGGATCACAGTGCCAGGCGATAAGTCGCTTACCCAGCGAGCGCTGATTCTGGCGTCGATTGCGTCCGGAACGAGTTCGCTTCGCGGCCTCTTGTTCGGCGGCGACGCTGAATCGACCGCCAATGCACTGAGGGCTATGGGTGTCAATATCCCGCCGATCCCTCACGACGGAGGTGCGATCGAAGTTGAGGGCGTTGGGCTCGACGGACTCGCCACCCCAGACGCGCCTCTTGATCTAGGAAACAGCGGGACGGGCACGAGGCTCCTCCTAGGACTGTTGGCAGGTGCGGGCGTGGGAGCGACGCTCACCGGGGACACATCGCTCCAAAGCAGACCCATGAAGCGGGTGACCGCCCCGCTCTGTGCGATGGGCGCTTCGTTCGAATTTCTGGAGGAGCAGGACCGGCTTCCGCTCACAATCACGAATGCGGCCGGGCTCTCCGCGGTCGATTGGCCGAGTCATGTCGCCAGCGCCCAGGTGAAGAGCGCGATTCTCCTCGCCGGACTGACGGGCCACACATTCGTTCAGATCACCGAACCCCGTCGCTCCCGAGACCACTCCGAGCGTATGCTGAATCAGCTCGGTGTCTCGGTGATTTCGCATGCTGTCGCTGGCGGATGGCGTGTCGAGCTCAGAGATCCTCCAGCGCAGATCGAGGCCTTCGACTTCGCCGTACCCGGTGACATTTCCTCTGCAGCTTTTGTGCTCTCCCTCGCTGCACTGGGCGCCACGCAGGACGTTCTGACCGTGGAAGGCGTCGGACTCAACCCGACCCGGACGGCGTTTTTGGATGTACTTCGCCGGATGGGTGTCGACCTCAACATCGCCCTGAGACCAGACAGCGGAGCGGAGCCCGTGGGCACGATCTCTGCGGAATCAGCCGATCTGCGTGCCACGGTGATCGCCCCCGACGAAGTACCTCGACTAATCGACGAGCTTCCGCTGGTGGCGATCTTGGGTGCACGTGCCAAAGGGACGACGATCATCCGCGACGCGTCGGAGCTCCGGACCAAGGAGTCCGATAGGATCTCGGCGCTCGTCGAGAACCTCCGAGGGTTAGGCGTCTCGGTCGAAGAGTTTGCAGACGGACTGGCGGTCGAGGGCTCTTGGGAACCTCTGTCTGGCCGAGTTAAGTGCTTTGACGATCATCGCATCGCGATGGCTTTCGGCGTTCTCGGAGCCCAACCGGGTAACTCAATAGAGATCGATGACCCCGATGCAGCCTCGGTGAGTTTCCCTGGATTTTGGGAAATGCTCCACAACGTTTCGACAGAGGGAGGGGAATGACGCGCGAAGGCCCCGTCGTCACGCTGGACGGCCCAGCAGGCTCAGGTAAGTCCAGCACAGCGAAAGAGGTCGCCAAGCGACTGTCCTTCCGGCACCTCGACTCTGGGGCCTTGTACCGCGCTCTAACCCTGGCGCTTACGCAAAGAGGGGTAGCGCAGGAGGAATGGCCGCGGTTGACCGAAGCCGATCTTGGGGCGCTCGACGTAGACATCACACCGACAGACGATGGCTTCCAGGTTCTGGTGTCTGGTCAGGTGGTCGACGCCGAGCTACGCACGCAGGAGGTCACCGAGGGTGTGTCTCATCTCGCGAAACTGCCGGCCGTACGAGCCATCTTGTTAGACCTCCAGCAACGCGCCGGTGAGTGCGGGAGACTTGTCGCGGAGGGGCGTGACATGGGCACCGTCGTATTCCCAGACGCCGAAGTGAAGGTGTACCTCGTGGCCGACGTTGCTGAACGAGCCAGGCGACGCCTGTTGGACGAGGGCGCGACGGACGACGACCCAGCCGAACTCCACCGTCAGATCGAGGCGATTCGTGCCCGTGACAGTCGAGATTCGGAACGTGAACTTTCACCACTGAAGAAAGCCGAAGACGCCGTTGAAATCGATACCACAGGGCTCACCTTCGACGCCCAAGTGGCCGCGGTTGTCCAACTGGTTCTCCGATTGACTCCATCTTAAGCCGTATCTAGCTTTCCTGGCTGTCATCCTTTCACGTACACCCTAACCCGCGCTCGTCCCCCGAGCCCGGCAAAGCGCCGCCTCGATTTCTCTCGAGAGTGGCCGCAGGATACCCATGACTGAGAACGAAACCCCCGATGTCGACCCGACGGACGAACTCCCTGAGGGAGTAGAGGTTGTTGTCGACGCGATGACCGGCGAAGTCACCACCATGACTGCCGAAGAACTCGCCGCCGAAGAAGCCGCTGAGGAGGCTGCAGAAGCTGCTCGTGCAGCCGCACTCGCCGCTATGCCAGACGGCATCTCACCGGAACTCTTCCACGATCCGTACGGCGAAGAGCCGCTGTCGACCTCGAAGGAGGAGTTCGAAGCTCTCCTCCTGGAGTTCAGTGCGGACTTCCAGGAGTTCCGTGAAGGCGAAATCGTCAACGCGAAGGTCCTCCGTGTTACGGATGCTTCCGTCATTCTCGAGTTCGGCTTTAAGAGCGAAGGCTCGGTCGCACTCGACGAATTCAAGGACCCGCCCGAGGCAGGCGACGACGTCGAAGTTCTCCTTGAGAGCCTTGAAGACGACGACGGTGTTGTCGTGCTCTCTAAGAAGAAGGCTGACTTCCTCCGCGTCTGGGAGAAGATCCGCGAAGCACACGATGCGGATCGCCCGGTGAAGGGAACACTCGTTCGCAAGATCAAGGGTGGCGTTACCGTCGACCTCATGGGCGTCGACGCCTTCCTCCCGGGCTCGCAGATTGCTCTGCGCCGGGTTCCGAACATCGAGGACCTCATTGGCGAGGTCTACAAGTTCAAGATCATCAAGCTCAACAAGCGTCGCCGGAATATCGTTGTTTCGCGTCGCGTGATTCTCGAGGCCGAGCGCGAGACGAAGCGCGAGACGCTCGTGAAGGAGCTCTTGGTCGGTCAGGTCCGCGAGGGTCAGGTCAAGAACATCACCGACTTCGGTGCGTTCATCGATCTGGGCGGCCTGGACGGACTGCTCCATATCACGGACATGTCGTGGGGCCGCGTTGGGCACCCGTCCGAGGTCGTCGACATCGGCGCTGGGCTGGACGTGAAGGTTCTCGACATCGATTGGAACCGCGAACGGATCTCGTTGGGGCTCAAGCAGCTCCTCCCGTATCCGTGGACGGACATCGACAAGAAGTACCCGGTCGGTTCGCGTGTGAAGGGCAAGGTCGTCTCGATCACGAACTACGGTGCCTTCGTCGAGCTCGAGAAGGGCGTCGAGGGTCTCGTGCACATCTCCGAGATGTCGTGGACGCGCAATGTGCGTCACCCCTCGAAGGTCGTGTCGATTGGTGAAGAGATCGAAGCTGTGGTCCTCAAGGTCGATCCGAACGACGAGAAGATTTCGCTCGGTATGAAACAGATCGAAGAGGACCCGTGGTTGTCGCTGCCGGTGAAGTACCCGACCGGCACCAAGCTGGCCGGTACGGTCCGCAACCTGACCTCGTTCGGTGCGTTCGTTGAGATCGAGCCGGGAATCGATGGTCTGGTGCACGTTTCGGACATGAGCTGGACCAAGCGGGTCGAGCACCCGTCCGAAATCGTCCAGAAGGGTCAGGACCTCGAAGTCATCGTCCTCGACGTGGATGCCGAGAACAAGCGCATCTCCCTCGGTGTGAAGCAGATCGCGGACGATCCGTGGCCTGCGATCTCCGAACGCCTCGCGCCGGGAGTCGAGCAGGATGGATCGGTCGTCCGCGTGCAAGACAAGGGCGTCGTTGTCGACCTCGGAGACGATGTCGAAGGCTTCGTGCCGGCAGCGAACACCGGCATTGAAGACGTCGAGAAGCTCGAGGAGTACTACGGCGCCGGTGACTCGGTCAGCCTACGTGTGATCGAGTCGGATGGGGCCAACCGCCGCATCGTGCTTGAGGTGACGGAAACGCCTGAGCGTAAGCCGCAGGAAGAGATCGAAGCGGCACGCCTCGCTGCAGCAGCTGCGATCGCCGCGAAGGCCGAAGCCGAGGGCGGACCGGACGACGAGGAGGAATTCCAGAAGAAGGCCGTCGTACCGAAGCCGGAAGTGGCTGAGGTGTCTGACGGAGAAGCCGCAGTGCCGAGCGGGCTGGAATCTGCAGCGGCAGCCGCGGGAGCGGATGCAGCGGCAGCTGAGTCAGCAGCCGAAGCCGCGGAGGCACCTGAAGCTGAGGGAGAAGCCGAAGAGGCACCTGAAGCCGAAGAGGCGCCTGCAGCTGAGGCGGAAGCTGAAGAAGCACCTGAAGCTGAGGCGGAGGCTGAAGCTGAGCCTGAAGCTGAGGCGGAAGCTGAGGCGGAAGCTGAAGAAGCACCTGAAGCTGAAGCTGAGCCTGAAGCCGAAGCGGAAGAGACAGCTGCCGACGACGTCGAGGAAGGCGCCAAGGAGGAGTAACGACTTGTCTCTAGTGACACGCTACCTCCGAAACGCCCGGACGCTTAATGCGTCCGGGCGTTTCCTGTGGCTCCTAGTACTACTCGGAGCCTGTCAGGTGTCAGGAATGTCCACTGCGGAACCGGCCCGGGACATGGGCCCCGCAGACCCAGTCATCACCGACGCCCCAATCTCGTCGGGTGACGTCGACCGAGCCGCGCAGATATTTGCACAGGCTCGTGAGGCGTTCGCCGTCGGTCGGCTCGATGTCGCAGCCGAGCTCGCGGACCAAGTCATTGATGAGTATCCGAGCAGTGCGGTGTCGGGGCGTGCGCTCATTCTGCGGGCACAGGTCGCCCGTGACGGAAAGGACGCTGCAACGGCCGATGCGTCCGCGGAGCGATACATCTCGCTACTCGCAGCAGACGACTCACGCATTGCTGCCGCACGACTACTCCAGGCCGAGGCCTTCGTGGACGATGCGTCGGCGCGGGTCGACCGCCTCATGCGGATCCCGCACACAGTGCCCAGGACCGAATTGGATCGCGCGACGCGAATGGCGCGTGAAGCGGTGGGGACTCTCGTTGAAGCGGACGTGGTCTCGGTCCTTTCTCGGACGTCCGACGACGCGCCACTCCGGTGGGTCCTGGAGATCCGAGCCGGTGTGTTGGCCCTAGAGGCCGGTGACGACGCAGCGGCCACCGCCTTTGCGGAGCGAGCGCTCGTGCTGGGTGCCGCTGGGCCGGATTCAGTGATTGCAGAAGGGCTCCGTCGAGGTGAACTGCCGGGGGACGGGGGCAGGCAACGCGTGACGACGCTCGAGATCGCCACCGTCCTCCCAACTGGAGGTCCGCCGGCCTTAGCCAACTACGCGGCTCTCGTGGCTGAAGGCGTCGAAGTCGCAGCGGCTTCTGTGCTGGGCCGCCGATTCGATGTCCGCGTGACAGCCAAGGACGACCAAGCTGATCCGGCTCTGGCCGGTACGCTCGTTCGTGAGATTGAGCGGGGATCTGCGGTCGGGATCGTTGGCTTTCTAGAAGATGCGTCGCTCGAAGCGGGAGGGCGCGCGCGAACACGCGATCTGCCGCTGATTTCACCGACTGCCCGTAGCGCCTCACGTGCTGGGGATGGTGCCTATTCGCTTGAAGGACCGGACCCGTTGGCGGCGGCCTCGATGGCGCACTACGCTGCGGATGAGGGATACCTACGCGTCGCGATCGTCCACTCCGACGCATTAGAGTCGGTGGCGGAAGCAGATGCCTTCGAAGCGACCATGCAAACGCTTGGGATCCCGGTCGTGGGGCGATACGGATACCCTCTTGGGGTCACGAACTTCGAGGACCAGATCCTCGGGGCCCGTGACGCGCTCCGCCGGGCCGAGATCGCTGCCCTGGAACTCGGGGAAGAAGACACCCTCCATGTGGAACTGCTCGAGCCCGTCGCGGTGTTCGTCCCGATTCCGACGGAAGACGTCGAATTAGTGGCACCACAGATCACTCATTACGCCTTGGACACGCTCGCCATCGCCGTCCTAGGCACTTCGGCGTGGACCGATCCTCAGGTGCTTGCTGATGTGGACTCGCGTCACACAAATGGCGTGGTAGCCACGGCACCGGAAGGTCGAGGCACTGGCTCTGCCGGCGCCGGGCGCTTCCGTGAGGCTTACGAGGCCCACTTTCAGCGAAGTCTGGTCTCGTCCGTACCAGCAGTTGGCTACGACGCGGCCTTGCTCCTCCTTGAGGGGCTTAGGCCCGGCCCCTCGTCCCGACGGCAACTCCGAGCGAACATGGAGCAACTCCGCGATATCGAAGGCGCCACAGGTGTCTTCTCCGTGATCGACGGAATAGTGGTGCGCCGCTCGGAAGTCGTTTATATCGACAACGGTACCCTCATCCCGATCGGATAGAGACCTGATGTCCATCCACGAAAAGCTGGACCGACTTGACGAACTCCGCCACTCAGCCGAAGA
>ENA-OVAD01000005-OVAD01000005.1-marine-metagenome-genome-assembly--contig:-NODE-5-length-38389-cov-14.486479_pt1 | contig 38389 bp, 33 predicted proteins | sample MGYA00237985_ERZ584546 | MGnify/ENA primary metagenome ERZ584546 (study PRJEB26544, sample SAMN05421971) | marine metagenome | isolation source: Line P, North Pacific Ocean | place: Canada:British... | reverse complement strand
TTACGCCAAGCTATTTAGGTGAGACTATAGAATACTCAAGCTTGCATGCCTGCAGGTCGACTCTAGAGGATCCCACTACAAGCGACCAAACCTCGCCGCAGTGCCGGTTTTGCCGTCACTATTATTTCCTAGTGTTCCCCCTAGTCCAGCAAGTGTTGTTACGGCTCCAGTGGAGATGTCGATCTTGCGGACAGCGTAGCCACTTGAACCTTGTGTCACATAGAGGTTGTTGCCGACGATGGTGATACCTGTTGGCGCTGTAAACGTCGCCAACGTGCCGTTGTCGTTGTCAGCGTGTCCAACAGTTCCCGACCCAGCCAGTGTGGTCACTGCTCCAGTGGAGATCACGATCTTGCGTATTTTTTTGTTAGTGCTGTCCACCACATAGAGATTCGTGCCGTCGGTGGTTATTCCTTGTGGACCATTAAACCTTGCCACATCGCCTGTACCCACGGCATCTCCTACAGACTTTCCAGCTAGAGTGGTCACAGATGCGTTGTCTATGACAATCTTGCGGATCAATTGGCTTAGGGTCGTAACATAGAGGTTGGTGCCGTCGGTAGTGATGCCGTAGGGTTTGTAAAATGTCGCCTCCGTAGCCAGTGTGGTTACCACTCCAGTAGAAATAACGATCTTGCGGATTAGGCCGTTATCGGTGTCTGCCACATAGAGATTTGTGCCATCGGTGGTGATGTGGGATGGATTTTTAAACTCCGCCAACGTGCCTGTATCATTGTCGGCGCTTCCAGAAGTACCCGTACCCGCAAGGGTTGTTACTGTTGGGGTGAGGGTGAGTTCTGTACCCTGCATGGAACCACCTATCAGTTGACTAGCTCCAGCAGTAGAGTTTACTTCAGAAGTTAGCGTTCCGGTTCCACTTGAATTTACAGCAGCGACTTTGTAGTAGTAGGTAGTTCCTCCTGTCAGGCTGGAGTGGGTGTAGCTGTTTGTGCTCACGGAAGTAATGGCTGTGCTGGAGGAACTGATTCCCGTTGAGGTGCCCCAATATAGAGTGTAGCTTGTTGCGCCGCTCACATTATCCCAAGCCAGCGAAACCTGTTGAAAAGCGGAGGTGGCGGATAAATTTGCAGGAGCAGAAAGAGGAGTAGTGGCATTGACCTCACTCGAAAGTGTTCCGGTTCCAGCGGAATTTACGGCGGCAACTTTGTAATAATAGCTCGTGCCGTTATCGCGTCCAGTATGCGTGTAGCTGTTGGTACTGATTGAAGTAATGGAGTAGTTGCTGCTGGTGATTCCGGAAGCAGTTCCCCAAAACATCGTGTAGCTGGAAGAGCCACTCAAGGCAGTCCAAGCCAGTGTAACCTGTCCGGCCGCTCCTGTTGCGGAAAATCCGGCAGGCGCCGAAAGCGTGGTGGTGGTGGTTGTGTTGTCAGACGTGCTTGTGTCGTCCGCTGTGCTTGTATCATCCGCTGTGGTGGTGTCATCCGTAGTGGAAGTTGTGGTTGTTGATTCTTCTGATTTTGTTTCAGTACTCTCTTCACCACAAGACGCTATGCTCAGACTGATAAATGAAATTATGAAAATGAATAACAACTTTTTCAAAACTGTCAGACAAGTTGAGGTCGAAACTGAATTTTGAGCTAAATGTCTCATCATGTTCTCCTTGGTTTGTGTTAAAGATTTAAGCAAAAATGCTAATGCAGATGCATTAGCAAACAGTTGTCATTCCCGCGAAAGCGGGAATCCAGGAACTTGTAATTAGCCGAAATGCATGTCCTCGTCTTGGCCGGGGACTGGATTCCCGCTTTCGCGGGAATGACACGACGAATTCTCGATACGAGGCAGAGCCACGGAACAAGAATCTATTTTCCGGGTTACGGCTTTTGCCTAACCCGGCCTACATAAATTGAATTTATAATTCATGGAATATCCTGTCATTAAATTTCAGACTGATTGCCTGACTCAGTGAGTCCCGTACAGTCCAGAGTGAGGTGAATCAGTTTCCCCTTTTCAGGTTGCATAATGCGTTTCAATTCAAGCTGGAGGCTCTCTTGACTCTCAGTAGTTATTTTTCCACGTAGAGTAATAACATGTACTCCTGAATCGAATTTATATGTAAGGGGCATGGTGTAGTTTCTCTTGCTGTTATTCAGATTCCGAAACAATCCAGGAAGTTCACGATGAGTTTCTGTTAACTGTGTTCAGGCGTCAAGCGGCGAAATGGCCATATTCTGGCCAGAATTACCCCAAGATATTGATATATTAAAGTAATATGTGAAATATAAATAATGGCCAGTTTCTGGCCAGTTTCGAGACAGGTGCTTGATATTATATGAAATAAATTGTTATGTTGGGATTTCAACAAAAAAGAGCAGCTGGAATTAAGCTTAAAAAAGGGGGAATATTTAGGAGTTATTTTGGAGTTATATTGGACAATTATGCATGCATAATTGGTGGGATTTTTGGTTTTTTAAATTCCACTCCTGGATTCCCGCTTTCGCGGTAATGACAAAAGAGAATTAACGTAAATGGAAAAACATATTTTGGTAGCCCCGCTCTCCGTAGCGGGGAGGCAAATTTGCGAGGGCGACTCCGCACCTACAAACAAGGTGAGAAGCATACTAATCGATCACTTCATTCCGCGGCAGAGCCACGGAACGAGTTTAACTGTTGTGTGGAAGCTGTCAATCAATGTTACTTCTCGTTACGATGCTCTGCCGCGTAACGCAGTACGTAGTTTAAGCAACATACTACTCGATCATTTCATTCTGCGGCAGGGCCACGGAACGAGTTTAAGCATCTCACTACTAGATCTTGCTGGGTCAAACTATTTAGGGATTCCTGAAAACTTTTATTGTCATCCCGGACTTGATCCGGGATCCAGGTTTTATTTCATGTTGAATAGAAGAGAGTACAAGCTTCGCGGAAATGACAAAAACAAACTGGTATATGTCAATTTGAGTTAGTTTATGCTTAGATCAGCCACAGATTTTATTAAGTTAATGAAGGGGATTTAATAATAAAACAGTTTTGTATTCAAACCGTACTGAGAGGATGTTCACGGAGTTGGTGGGTGAGAGAGTCGAGCTGACTTTGCAGGCCTGTAGAAAGATCGGAGTCCGCTGGGCATTCGCGCAGCACAAACTCTGCGCTTTGCACCACTTTTCGCCAACGTGGTTTTGAGGGTAGAGTATCAACAGAGAGGTATTGATCCAAAGTGCGTGTACGCCAGGTTCCAGAATTACGATCGAGATGGGAACCCCAAATTTTGCTCTTCTGGGCAAAGTCAATGACAGTTTCTTCTGTTTGAGCTTCCCATATTTCCAAGCTCAGCAACATCGTTTCAACGAGCATCCTGCGTGAGTTATCCGCTTGAATCCGCGGTGCGTCGCTGGGTTGCCGTCGGAGCCTTGCGAGGTCGAGATGCGCAGCGACACGAGCTTGTAATTCTACTTTGTGCAAGGGCTTGGTCAGATAGTCGCTGGCTCCGGACTGGAGCCCCAAGGCGATGTCTTCTTCCTGATTGAGTGCGGTTAACAATAACACAGGAAGTTCTTCGGCAGAATATTTTTCGCGGATCAGTTCGCAGACCTCAAGGCCATCCAAACCGGGCATCAGCACGTCCAGCAAAACCAGCCGGATGTTTGGATTGGCATCCAATTCATCAAGGGCTTCCTGTCCACTCAGACAAAGTGTGAATGCAGTTCCAAGTCCGGAGAGATGAGCTGAGGCAACCTCAAGATTGGTCGGGTCATCATCCACAATCAGGATACATTCAGCGCTTGAGTCGGATTCCGTCTGGGACGATAAGAAACTGGAATCATGTCCCGGATGCTGTACCGGTTGCAGTCCCGGAGATGTTGACAACTCTGGAAGCTCCAGCAGCAGCGACGTTTCTTTTACTTCGGCTACGTTCAGCGTGAAACTGAAGGTACTGCCTTTTCCCGGCGTGGAACGTACTTCGAGGCTGCTGCCGTGGGCCTGTAGCAACTTCTGGCTGATGCTCAGTCCAAGTCCCAAACCTCCATCCATCTCAGCTTTTTCACCCCGCTCGAAGCTTTCAAAGACGCGTTTCAATTCTTCTGGAGCAATACCGGATCCTGTGTCAGCGACTTCTACAGTTAGCAGCTTATTTTCAGCTCTTGCGGAAATAGAAACAGTACCGGAATCAGAATACTTGACAGCGTTACCTACTAGATTCAGCAACACCTGCTGGATACGGTTTGGATCCGCACTAACCAGCGGCAGGTCTGGTGAAACCTGATTGAGACAACGTAGTGATTTTTCACGGATGAGAGGTTCGGTCAGGTTCAGCACTCCCTCCACTAACATGTGCAAAGGAAATGCTTCAGCTTGGAGGCTCAGACGGTGATCATGCAGTGCAGATAAATCCAGTAAATCACCGACCAGGTTGCTCAAACGTTTGCTGTTGCTGATGACTAAGTCCAACCGCATGAAATCGCTCTGTGCAAGTTTAGTTTCGCTAGAGTCCCGAATGGTTTCCGCCAAGCCGATAATGCCATGCAGTGGGGTTCGCAATTCGTGTGAAGTGTTGGCCAATAGCCGATCTTTCAATTCATCCGCACGGGTCAGGTTTTGGATGGCTTCCTGCTGCGCCGACTCTTTTTCCGCACGAATTTCAAGAAAGCGTCCGGAGAGAATCAACGAGAAGAGCACGGCTTCAATCATCACGCCTATCGGCATACTGTTACGGGTGAAGGCGTTAGAAGGAAGCCAACCAATTTGAGTCAGAAAGGACAAGGCCGCACCGACGCCAAATGCCCCCCAGCACAACAGCGTCAATCGCGCCGGGCGGAATCCCTTGACTGCGCCGGAAATCAGTACGGTGAGCAGAGGGATGTAAAGAACCGCACTCACGAGATAGACCGCCTGTAAGCTCAACGAGAGTATAGACTCTGGAAAAAACGGCGCAATAAGAAAGGGCAGATGTAGAAAAAAAATAATGTTCAAGATACGGTGCGAAAATGGATTCCGCTCACGTGTTTCCAGCAAAGTCTGGGCAAACAGAATTGCGGCAGCTGCCAGGAATCCTGCCCAGAATATACGCCAGCCAATTGGATTAGCGATGCCATCCTGGAACAACTGGAAGGCCGTACCGTCAATGAAACTCCAATGGATAAAGGTTCCAAGCTGATAGAGTACGTAGAAAAGATAAATTCGGTAACGTATTACTGCAAAGAGAATCAGATTTTAAAGCACCATCGCAATCATGGTTCCATAAAAAATCCCCTCAAAGGTCTGGTCCAAAGCAGTATCTTTTTGGTGTTCAAACAGAGTTCTGAGGGACAAGCGCACGTCAATGTCAGTGCGGGATTCAATTCGCAGGTGCAAAGTCCTTTCCTCTCCTGCTTGTAAATCTAACACGAAACTTGGGTGGTGATATGGAATATTGCGTTGATTGAGAGGGGTCAGACTGCCGGAATACTGTGGACTTTGTTATCCTGAACCGTCGAAGAATTGAAGCTGCTCCACGGCCGCGTTTTGATATTCCAGCCGCCATTCGCCGGGAACTGTGCTTGAGTTTTTCACCCGCAGACGTATCCAGTACGCGGACTCAGAATAGCCGAAACTGTTGCCGCTTTCTGAAATTGGAACGAAGCGTTCCGCAAGTGGTTCAGTTTGGATTTGCTGGAAGCTTAATTCACGAGAGGGGTCTTCCAGAACTTCCAGAGTTGAGTTCAGGTTATAGTTTTTTGTCCTGCTTCCAGTTCCAATACTGGAGTCGCTGCCTGAAGCGAAACGCTGAAGAGGCAAGCGCCGAGTAGCCCGTAGAGCAAAATTAAATAATAGCGGTTCATCTTGAAAATTTTTATTAACTCTTTTGGATTGCTGCTGAACATGCAAAAAAGAATACAACAGATGTATGCGTTTTGTCAATCTTGTGAAGTGCAAACAAAATCCTTTTGAAAATAATTTAGCTTTGTTAGAATAAAACATATTTTAAGCAAACAATCCCTAACACAGGAGAAAATCATGGTTACAGCACTGGTTCTGTTAAATATTGAACGAAAGCATATAAAGGACGTTTCACAACAACTGGTTAATATGCAGGAAATTTCGGAAGTCTATTCAGTGGCGGGTCGTTATGATTTGGTGGCGGTTGTACGCGTCAAAACTAATGCACAAATTGCTGATACAATTGCCGGAAAATTTGGAGAACTGAAGGGTATAACCGCAACAGAAACTTTGATTGCTTTCAATACATATTCCAGGCACGATCTGGAACACATGTTTTCAATCGGTGAGTGAGAAACAGATGTCCGTTGATAATTCACCGCAAAGTATAAAAGTCCGGGAGGCAATTTCCAACATGGGATTTTATAATCCTCCGTTGGAAAATAGAGATCCGGAAGAGTATATGCTGATGGACTTTAACGAACCGCCTCTTCCTCCTCCTCCGGAAGTTGTAGAAAAAATTACGGAATTACTAAAAAATCGAATTCATGCATATCCGATCTATGGTGATTTCCTGGAGAAGTTGGGTGAATATGTAGGTGTGCCTACCGAAAATTTGCTGCTGACAAATGGTTCAGATCAGGGGATTGACGTTATTTTACGCTGTTTACTCGAAAATGGTGATGAAGTTAAAATGGCTCAGCCCGGCTTTCCGATGTTCCGGCAGATTGCAGGAACATTAGGATGTCCTATCGATGGTCCGAAATTTCCCGCGGATTTCCGCTTTCCCCATGAAGAATTAAAAGCGTCGGTGAACGAAAAGACACGTTTAATTGTGGTCATTAATCCAAATAATCCTACCGGTTCCGCGGTCTCACTGGAGCAGATTGAGGATTTGCTAAAATCATTTCCAAATCTTCCTGTCCTTGTTGATGAAGCCTATTATGAATTTTCCGGTCAAACCTGTGTTTCCTTATTGTCGAGTTATCCGAATTTAATTGTAATCCGCACATTTTCAAAAGCGCTCGGTATGCCAAGTCTGCGTTTGGGTTATGTGGTTGCTAGACCGGACTTTATTATGCATCTGCAAAAAATACGCGGTCCGTATGACGTGAATGTGGTGGCGGTTTTTGCGGCACGTGAACAATTAAAACATCCTGCACACTGGCAGGGAATAGTGAAACATTTACTTGAGGAAAGCAAACCTGCGCTGGAAAAATTCTTTGATGAGCATGGGGTCAAGTATTATTCAAATCAAACAAATTTTATGCTGGTGGAACCTCAAGATCCAGTCGCGGCCTGTGAATTTTTGAAAGAAAATAATATTCTTGTACGACCGATGGGTCCCCCGATTTCACACACTTTCCGCATGAGTCTCAGGATGCTACCGGACATGCAGCGCTTTATGGAAGTCTACAGCAGGTTTTTGAAGACCTAGTTAAAACCTTTAAAATGGTGAGAAACTTGCATTTATGCTGGTTCACAAAGGGATCTCATGGGAGGTCGTCGTTTTCCAGGGACGGAAAATAATTGCCAAGGACGACAAGCATTTAAGACGACCTCCTGTGTACCCTCTTCAGTTTCTGCTTCAGCTTCAGTTTTACCTCTGCTTAAATCAACGCTCCTTTTTTACTGAACTCCTCAATTCTAAACCGTAAAAACTTGTTCCAGTTTTTTAAGACCATTGAGGATCGCGGGCATTTCCGGCGGTACATTTTTATAATCTAGAGTATTTTCCGGAATATAGCTCAATGTTGTTTCTGGTTCACAGAGCCATTCTATCAATTTTTCATGATTGAGTTTTGAAGCATCTTTGAGCTGTATTCTCAAACGGTTACGGTCGTGTTCAATTGTTTCAACTCCATGTAGTTGTCCCCAGAGCCGAACTTCCGCATTACGAAAAATATTCAAAACTGATTCCGGCAGGGCACCAAAGCGGTTTTCAATTCCGTTACGGAAATCCCAAAGATCTTCCTTTGTGGGTAGTGTCCCCAAGGCTTTGTAAAGTGAAAGACGCTGGCTGGTACTGCGGATATAGCTTTCCGGGATTGTCTGGTCAATTTGATTCAGGCGAACATTAATGTCTTCCGGTGCTAACCCGGATTCTGCTTGCTGCAGTTTTTTAACCGCTCTGTCCACCATTTGCGTGTAGAGTTCCAGTCCAACACTGGCGATTTGTCCGGATTGTTCAGAACCGAGCAAATTACCGGCGCCTCTAATTTCTAAATCCCTGGACGCAACTTTAAATCCTGCGCCAAGATCATTGAGATCCTGCAGAACCTGTAACCGCTCGTGTGCAATTCCACTTAATATTTTTTCGGCAGGAACCAGCAAATACGCATAGGCTTGTACATTGCTGCGTCCGACCCTTCCACGTAATTGATAGAGTTGGGAAAGCCCGAAATTCTGGGCATTATTGATGATGATGGTATTTGCTTTTGGAATATCAAGTCCGGACTCAATAATGGTGGTTGAAAGCAAAACGTCAACCCGACCTTCAATAAAATCCAGCATCACTTTTTCCAGTTGCTGTTCTTTCATTTGACCGTGACCGATGGCAATCCGGATATTGGGCAGGATACTTTCAAGATAATTTCCGTATTCATAAATTGTCTCAACACGGTTATGTACAACAAAAACCTGACCACCACGGCGAATTTCACGGCTGACTGCTTCCTGAATAATATAATCGTTGACCGGCAGCAATCGAGTTCTGACTGCTCTGCGGTCTGCAGGCGGTGTATTGACCAAACTCAAGTCACGCAGTCCCATCAGTGACATGTGAAGTGTACGCGGAATTGGAGTTGCCGAAAGTGTGAGTACATCGACTGCTGCTCTGAAACGTTTTATTTTTTCTTTGTGTTTTACTCCAAAACGCTGTTCTTCATCCACAACCAGCAAACCTAAGTCATGGAATTTGATATCAGTCGAAAGCAAACGGTGGGTGCCGATAATGATATCAATTTTTCCTTCATGCAGACGTTTTAGAATATCTTTTTGTTCTGTGTCTGTACGAAAACGGCTGATGACTTCAATGATAAACGGTGTGTCTTCAAAACGTTGGCTGAAAGTTTCGTAATGCTGCTGAGCAAGAATGGTAGTAGGCACCAGGATTGCGACCTGTTTTTCCTGCTGAGCTGCTTTGAAAGCACCACGCATCGCAATTTCTGTTTTGCCAAAACCAACATCACCGCAGACTAAACGGTCCATCGGCATTTCGGATTCCATGTCTGCCTTGACAGAACTGATAACCTCCAACTGATCCGGAGTTTCCTCAAAGGGAAAGCGTAGTTCAAATTTCTGCATTTCAGCATCGTCTGCATTGAAGGCAAAGCCTTTACGAGTTTTCCTTTCTGCATAAATTTCTGCAAGCTCGCCGGCGATATTCTCCACTGAACGTGCTACTTTTGCGCGTGTTTTTTTCCAGGATTTTTCACCAAGTTTACTCAATTTTGGTGGGTTACCATCTGCATTTACATATTTCTGCACAAGGTGAAATTTACCTACAGGCACATAAACTTTTTCTTCACGTGCGTAAATCAGCTGCATAAATTCGTTGTTTGTGCCACCTGCAGAAATTTTCTGTAATCCCTGATATCGTCCAATTCCATAATCCAAATGCACCACATGGTCGCCTTCACGCAAATCATCCAAACTTCCTGCAACCTGTTGAACCTGTGTGCGTTGCAAACGTCGACTTCGAGTTTTTTCGCCAAAAACTTCTTCTTCAGTCAGTAAAATAAAATGTGTATTACCCTCTGCGTCAAGTTTGCGAAAACCCGCAGAAACTTGTCCACTGATGATAGGAATCGAATTTATTGAGCCATCAGCAGGACTATCCTCCAGCCAATCCAGCCACGGACAAGTTTGCGGAATCAGTTGCTCACCTGCGACAAAAGTTTCTACACCTAAATCTTCGAGCAGTTGCTGAAAGTGATCAGCATGTGTTTGATTCTTGGCACTCAGCAAAATTGACACACCAGACTTATACCATTTCTGAAGCAACTGCACCATGTGTCCTGCCGCAGAAGTTGCTGTTGATTTTTCAAATCCCTGCCGTAGAGAATGATTATTGACAAACTGAAGCTGATGCACTGTACGTTCAGCAACATCATTTTTAGTTTTGGAATTTAAAAACAATTGTGCGGATTTTTGTAGTCGTGTTTCCAGTTCTCTGTTTGTTAAGAATAATGATTCCGGAGACAGAGTAAGTTTATTTTGCTGTGAACTGAGTTCATATTCCATGAATACTTCCTGATAAAAATGCTCCGCACGTTTTTTTACATTATTTTCTTCATCAACAACGAGCAGATATTCTGCAGGAAAGTAATCAAAAAGTGTTTCAAGTTTAGGGTAAAAAAGTGGTGACAGTGATTCAATTCCGGGAAAACTTTCACTTTTGCGTAAACTCTCATTTAAACGTTTTAAAACTTCAGTTGTACAAATTTTACGGAATGAAGGTAGAGTTTGGCGGGCATAATTAATCGTCTGCAGATTAAAGAGAATTTCATTGCCAGGCAGGATTTCGAGAGAAAGCAACTCTGTGTCTGAGGTACGCTGAGTCTGTATATCGAAGGGTTTGAGGTATAAAAGTTCCTTCTTTTCAGTGAATTCCATCCGCACAGGTTTTTCTCGATTGAGCGGAAAAACGTCCAGAATTACCCCATGAGTACTGAATTCGCCCTGATCTTCAACGACATCAACCTGATTATATCCGCAAGATAGTAATTGTTGCCGGATCAGTTCCGGACTACCGACATATTCCGTGCTGAGCGAAATTGTGTTTTTTTGGAAAATATCACGTGGCAGGAAACGCTGCATCAACCCGTTTGGAGTTGTAACGAGAATCCGTACCTTAGACTTGAGCAGCGCATCAAGTGTCTGAAAACGCTGAGCGACCAGACCTTTGTGCGGTGAAAAATTGTCATAAGGCAGCACATCCCAAAAAGGGAAAAAATACACTCCCTCTCTGCCTGAATAATAGTAAAGATCATTTAGCAAAACTTCTGCGACGTCAAATGATTCACAAACTACTACCAGCGGAATTGTTGTCTCTTCTGCTGAAGCCATTTGAGAGCTTAGCATGGAAAGTACAAGAGCTTTACTTGAACCGGAAAGTCCCTGTAAGTCTACAACTGTAGTGTCTGATTTTATTTTATGGAGGATATTTTGAAGTGATGCAGGCATGTTATAGGGGAAACCGAAGCAAGGGTCAGAGATCAAGTCTGGCTTAAAATATCGAGAATAACGACATATACCACAGGATATTCGACATCCTCATTGATGATACGGACAATTTCATAAGCCACATTATCAAGGACAAACTGCTCTTCCTCTACAAGAAGTTCTGCTTCAAATTCCATTTGAACGACTTCCTGCTCACCTAGGAGGCCATGCATATTTACAATGACGCTGGAGGAATTTTCGTCAGTCATTTGTCTTGTTCAAGAAGATCCGGCAGCCCATTCACAGGTTGAGCAGTCAGGAATTTTATTGTTATCTAGGGGGAGCAACACCTGAGGCTGTGTCACCAATTTGAAGAACTGAAACTTAACTGCTTTTTGCTTAAAATTATCTTCTGCCGAGCTAACTTTGATCGTCGTTAAAAAAAATAAACTCCTTGAAATTTAGGTTAAGTTAAGATTTTAATCAAGTTTCAATTCTTAATTTTGTAAAAAAACGATTCAGCAAGTTGCACTTGTAGAAAGTCTTATTTACAGCCCGCAGATGAATCAGCGATCCGGAAATTAAAAATCCATTTGTATACTTGCGCTAAAGCTTGAGTTTCAAGCAGGAGGTTGTCATAATTTAAATATTTAAATTTTGTATGACCTTGAATAAAGGAGGTACGAACAGGAACATTAAATCAACGGTTTGAATGGGTGAATCTACAAAAACTCCAATATTTACAATTTCGGAAAAAAAGAGCATTTACAGTCTGAGCGGGATCCTCTTTTTTCGGATGTTCAGCATTTTCCTGCTTTTGCCTGTTTTCAGTGTGTTGGCCATGGATTTAGCAGGAGCCACACCATTTTTGATCGGAGTAGCTTTTGGCGCATATGGTTTAACTCAGGGATTACTGCAGTTACCGTTCGGAATGTGGAGTGACAAAGTAGGGCGGAAAAAGGTGATTGTGTTTGGTTTGACTTTGTTTATTGCAGGCAATGTTATGGCAGCATTTGCTGATTCAATTCAATGGATGATAGTAGCACGTTTTCTTCAAGGCACAGGAGCGATAAGTTCAACCGTCTTTGCTTTAATCGCAGATTTAACACGCCCGGAAGTACGCACAAGGGCAAACGCTGCTCTAGGTGCAAGTATCGGAATCGCCTTTGCCTTTGCTTTTGGGGCTGCTCCTTTTTTTGGCGAGTGGCTGGGATTACATGGAATGTTTTTGATGATCGCGTTGTTGTCTGTTGCCAGTTTAGTTTTAGTCATGACAACTGTTCCGAATCCGGCGGCAAACCCAATTCTTCCTCAGAAAACTTCATTTTGGAACATGGCAAAAATTGTCTGGAATGTACCAACACTGAGGACAATCAGTTGGGGTGGTTTTGTTTGTGGTGCAGGACTTTCATCCACTTTTTTCCTGATTCCAATGATTTTAGTTGAGCACGGATATGAACGTGCAGAAATGTGGAAAATATACTTGCCGATGATGCTGGCAGGTGCAGTTGCCATGATTTTAGCTGCAATCTTCGCGGAAGTTCGTAACCGTTTCCGGGAAGTCATGCTGTTTGGAATTGTGCTCTTGTTTATCTCATTAATTTCGATGGGAATTGGACAGGAGCAGGACCGGCTCTTGTGGTTTGTGGTTGCACTCTTTTTCTTTTTTATGGGTTTCAACGTTTTTGAACCTATTTTCCCTTCTCTCGTTACACGTAGTACGACCGCAGAAACTAAAGGTACTGCGATGGGAGTTTATAATTTCGCGCAATTTATAGGTCATTTCTTTGGAGCAACTGTTGCAGGTGCACTTTATGTAAATAATTTTTTCATCTTCCTGCTACTGCTTGCTCTGGCCGAAATATGGTTTTTCTATTTGACTCTCTCTTTTCCAAATCCGGAAAAACGGAAAGCCAAGAGCGAAGAACAACAAATAGTGGAAACCTCAATTCCGGAAGCAAAGTCCGAAGTATAAATATCGAACATAAACCTAAAATCAGTATTGACAAAACCTGAGAGAAATAATGGAATTAACAATTAGCGATGACAAAATGAAAATCATGATTACTGAGGTTTTGAGTGAAATGATCCAGCAAAAAAAAGAAGTGTTTTATGGGATGTTTTTAGATGCACTCAAAGATGTCGGACTCGCAAATGCAATTATTGAAGGCAGAAAAAATGATTTTGTGGAAGAAGAAAAAATATTCAGCTTGTTGGAAAGTGAAAGATGAATGTTAAATATGAATCCAGTTTTGAAAAGGATTTGAACTCAGCAGTGATGGTGTCATCTTAACTAGAATATTACATCGAAAAGAGATTTATCGATATTTCCCGTAAGGCAGGATATTCCGAATGAACTATGTGATTCGAGAATATAAATCCTGAAAACTCGTAACTGAACCCTGAAAACAAAAAATAATAAAATGCCTCAACAACTTAAACCCGTCATAGTTCCCTTACTGCCAATGCGGGAAGAGATAGTTTTTCCCGGAGCAACTGTTCCATTTTTTGTGGGCCGTCAAGCATCGATGGATGCACTGGACCGTGCACTAGCAGGAGACCGCGGGATTTTTGTGGTAACTCAACGTGAATCTGCAGTTGAAAATCCTCAGGAAAAAGATTTGTTCGAAATTGGAGTACTTGGACGTGTGCTGCAGGTAATGCGACTGCCAAATGGTACTGTAAAAGCTCTCTTTGAAGGAAGCAGAAGAGGGAAGTTACTGGCCACAAAGTTAGCTGAAAAAGAGTATTTGGTACAAGTTCAACCTGTCGACGAAAGTGCTTTCGATATTGATCAGCAGAAATTGAAGGAATTGGCGGAAGCAGTGCGTGAGTTATTTAAAAATCACGTTAAACAAGGCAAAATAAAGTTGAGTAAAGACGCTTTGGCATCACTTGATGCAGCAGATGCAATGCTCGTAAGTGACAGGGTAGTTTCTCTGATGGAATTACCGCGTGAACAAAAACAAAAACTGCTGGAAACTTTAAATCCGGAAACTCGTCTGCAACAGGTGCTTGATGTTTTGAAAGATGAGATGAAAATTGTACAACTTGAAGACAAGTTGAAAAAAGATGCGACCGATCAGTTCAGTGATAACAAGAAAGAGGATTTTCTGCAGGATCAGTTACGCAACATCCAAAAAGAACTGGGTCAGATGGATGATCCAAAAGCGGAACTGGATGAGATTAGTGAACAAATTAAAAAAGCGGAAATGCCGGAAGAAGTGGAAATTGAAGCAAAAAAAGAGTTGAAAAAATTGCGGATGATGTCACCGATGTCTTCGGAAGCGAATGTGGTGCGTAACTATCTGGAGTGGCTGACTTCCATGCCTTGGAAGGTCAGGACAGAAGATAATTTTGATCTTGTTCAGGCAGAGAAGATTCTCGATGAAGATCATTATGGTCTGGAAAAAGTTAAAGAACGAATCGTTGAATATTTAGCAGTGGCATCACTCAAAGGTAAATTGAAAGGTCCTATTCTCTGTCTGACAGGACCTCCAGGAGTTGGAAAAACATCGCTCGCCAAATCAGTAGCCCGTGCTTTGGGGCGTAATTTTGTACGCATCAGTTTAGGCGGTGTTAGAGATGAAGCAGAAATCCGCGGTCATCGCCGTACTTACATTGGCGCCATGCCTGGTAAAATTATTCAGTCCATTAAAAAAGCCAAGAGTAATAATCCCGTTTTGTTGATTGACGAGATTGACAAGTTGTATCAAAGCAATATCAGTGATCCTTCCGCGGCTATGCTTGAGGTGCTTGATCCTGAGCAGAACAGTACTTTCATCGATCACTATCTGGACGTTGAATACAGTTTAGCGGATGTTTTATTTATCTGCACCGCAAATACCATTCAAAACATTACCGGACCGTTACTGGACCGGATGGAAGTGATTCATTTGTCAGGTTACACAGAGTTGGAAAAACAGCATATCGCCACTCAGTTTCTGACTCCGCGGCAGCGAAAATTTCACGGTTTGGATGAGAAGCAGCTGCGTTTCCGCAAATCCGCAATTGAGGAAATTACTCAAGGTTATACAAGGGAGGCAGGAGTACGAAATCTGGAACGTGAAATTGGTAAAGTATGTAGGAAAATTGTAACACGTCTGGTGCGTACAAAAGATAAGAAAGCCACGATAGTAACGCCGAAACTGGTGCATGAGCTGCTCGGAGTACCACAATTTGAACACGATCAACGCGAGGAAGAAAATCAGATTGGTGTTTCAATGGGATTAGGCGTGACGTCAATGGGCGGAGAAATGCTGCTCATTGAAGTGGTCTTAATGCATGGTTCCGGAAAAGTGGTTTTGACAGGTAAACTGGGAGATGTGATGCAGGAATCCGCTAGAGCGGCTTTTTCTTATGTTCGCAGCAATGCAGATTATTTAGGTATTGATACGGACATTTTTGCTAAAACAGATTTACATGTTCATCTGCCTGAAGGCGCAACTCCGAAAGATGGTCCTTCTGCAGGTCTACCTTTGATGATGGCAATTATCAGCAGTTTTACCAAAATCCCCGTCAAGAATAGTGTAGCGATGACAGGTGAAATAACATTACGTGGACATGTTACGGAAATTGGTGGTTTGAAAGAAAAACTCCTTGCTGCAAAAAGAGGGTTGATTGAAACTGTTCTGATTCCTGAGGAAAATGAAAAAGACTTAGTCGAAATTCCGGATGAAATTAAAAATGATTTGAACATTATTCCACTCAAAAATGTTAAAGCTGCGCTGGTGTTTGCCTTGGAAAAGCATCCTGATTTTGTTCAAGAACAAGAACTTATTGTGCCGGATATCTCCTGGTCAAATTCGACTGATACTCCACCTGCAGCCTGAAACTCAACTACTTTTTAAATCCGTTTATAAAATAAGTACAGTCTTACAGCTTGATATAAAAGAATGAAAAAATCAGACACAAACTCCAATCTTTACAAAATCCGGCATTCTTTAGCCCATGTTCTGGCACAAGCGGTGCTGGAAATTCGACCTGATGCAAAACTAGGTTTTGGCCCACCGATTGATTCCGGATTTTATTACGATTTTGATTTAACTGAACCTTTGAGTCCGGAAGACTTGCCGAAGCTGGAAAAGCGTATGCGTCACATAATTAAAACCGGACAGGTTTTTGAGCATGAAGAACTTGAACAGACGCAGATGGTGCAGCTTCTCAACAAAGATAATCAGTCTTACAAAATTGAACAGGCCGAAGATCTTGCTGCAAACAATGAAACTCTCAGTCTCTATCGCAACGGTCCTTTCTGGGACTTGTGCGAAGGTCCACATGTTGAAACAACACGCGACATTCCGAAAAATTGCTTTGCTCTCGATACTCTTGCAGGTGCCTATTGGAAAGGTTCTGAGAAGAACAACATGATGCAGAGGGTTTATGGACTGGCTTTTGAGACAGGCGACGAGCTCAAAATATATCAGGAAAAGCGACGTCTGGCGATGGAGAGAGATCATCGTAAACTTAATACAAAACATCATTATTTTTCCATCAGTGAAGAGGTCGGCAAAGGTTTGCCCTTGTGGTTGCCGAACGGTACTGTGATCCGTGACGAGTTGGAAAAATTAGCCAAGGAAACTGAATTTCTCGGAGGTTACAAAAGGGTTTCAACACCGCATATAACGAGGGAAGAATTATTTCAAACATCAGGACATCTTCCTTATTATGAGGACAGTATGTTTCCGCCGATGGAAATGGACGGTGAACGTTTGTTTCTCAAGCCAATGAACTGTCCGCACCATCACATGATTTATAAGGCAGAGCCGCGTAGTTATCGTGATTTGCCTTTGCGTTTGGCAGAATACGGAACTTGTTACCGCTATGAGCAGTCCGGAGAACTGGCTGGCTTACTGAGGGTACGCAGCATGACCATGAATGATGCACATATTTACTGCACAACTGAACAGGCAAAAGCAGAATTTATCAAAGTCATGAATCTCCACACACAATACTATAAACTCTTTGGTTTAAGTGATTTCTGGATGCGACTCTCACTTGCAGAAGAAAACGCCGGGAAGTTTGTTGATGAACCTGAACTCTGGCAAAAAGCGGAAAAGCTGGTAACAGAAGCTATGGATGAAGTGGAAATTCCCTATGAGGCAGTCCGTGGGGAAGCTGCTTTTTACGGGCCGAAAATTGATTTTCAAGTTACAAATGTGGTTGGACGCGAAGAAACCGCGTCGACTAATCAACTCGATTTAGTGATGGCTAAGCGCTTCGGTTTGACTTATATCGCCAGTGACAATGAAGAGCACACACCAATCATAATTCATCGTGCTCCGCTGGGAACGCATGAACGGTTTGTCGCGTTCTTGATTGAACATTACGGCGGTGCTTTCCCAACATGGCTGGCTCCTGTGCAGGTACGTGTAATTCCGGTAGCATCCGCATTTAATGAATATGCAAACAGTTTGAATGAAAGTTTGTTTGGCTCTTTTGTGAGGACTGAAATTGATGATTCTAATGATTCTTTCGGTAAAAAAATCAGGTCTGCAGCGATTTCAAAAACTCCAAATCTGTTGATTGTAGGAGAAAACGAGCAAGCCGACCAAACTGTGACCTGGCAACGTTACGGAACTAAAGAACGCGAAACATTAGACTTTGATGCTTTTCGGAATTTGTTACAGGAAGAAATTCTTCAGCGCCGAGACTGGCGTACGGTCGCTCAAGACTGAAGATAAATTGCAAGTAAACTGATTATGGCAGCAGAAACACAGGGAGCAGCAGGAGGAGAGATCTCGGAGAATTTTGCCGGACAGATCGCCAGAGACGTGATGGTGCTCTTTCAGAAGCAAATGGATCCGGAACTCGCTGCTGTTGAAGCTTCTTCCTATATTTGGGAGAATGCAGGTACTTCTGAAAAAGTTCCCTATTTTGTTGATGCTACCGAGATGTGGCTGGAATCAGGTGCAAGCGGCGATAAATTTGCGGCTTTGAGCTGGAACGGACTTGTTACTCAGAGTGTTAATAATCAGGATTATGACACTTTGCTGCGCATGATGATTGTGGCAATTCTCGATGGTTATTACAGCCTGCAAAAACCTGATCTTGATTATAAGGAAAAAAGATATTCCACCTATACTTCAATTATCGCAAATACTTTTATCCGCATGATTGAACTAAATCCTGCCAGTGAAGCAGGTGCTGCAGAAATATATGCTATTTTAGTCCACAAGGAAATGGAGCTGGAGGCAAGATCTCAGGCAGAAGAAGAAGAAACAGGCAGCAGCATGATACCGACCGACATGCAGAAGTTGTATGACGAAATGATCGATTATCTTGCTGATCGGAGCATGTTTAAATCAGATCCGATGACAGGAGAAGAAGCAAATCCGAATGAGCATATCGAGGTTTTATGTGAAAAACTGCGGGGGACACGGCGTCATGTAATGCAGGAAGTAATCAACGAACGTGCGCTCGAAAAAAGGAAGAAACTGGAAATGGAGTTGGAGAACCAACTTGCTTCCGCAGAAGAAATTGTGATGGTTTCTCCGCAGTTTACAGAGGGGATGGCCCTCTTTGTTCAGGAAAAACGTTTCAACTTCAAGTATCTTGCAGTTGAAAAAATAAGGATGACACTTCAGTTGCTTGGCTCAATCAGCGGCGCTATCTATTTTTTACTTGGCTTCATGGGAGTTTGGGGAGTTCACTGGATAGACGGAATAGTAGTTTGTCTGGTGATGCTCGTTTTTGTGCGAATAGCAGCTTCAAGAAAGCAATTTCAATATTTTTATCCTACTGATATTAGTAAAGAATTAGAAGAATGTTCGACTGCATTTTTAAATGTAATGCGAAACATGTCGCAGGAGCAGTTGGAACAATTTTTAGTGCGTCAGATAAAACTAGAACGCAACCAAAAATATCTGGCAATGGTACCTGAATTTATGAAATATCTTTATGCCATCATGCCTGACCGTAAAAGCATGGTGATTTCAGTGGATGAACTTTCTGAACTAGTTGAAAATTCTGAAATTGAAGTCGCTAAACAATTACGCGGTCAATAAGAAAAGACCGAAATTTCCTGCTTCTGCAGATCTCAAACTTCTTCCGTACACCACACAACTGTATCACAGAAAATGACATCACGCCTCCGCATTTCCTCAATCAATGAAAAGCTACTGAATCAAAGTGTAACTCTCAATGGATGGGTACGCACCCGCAGGGGTTCAAAAGGTATTTCTTTTATCCAGCTTTATGATGGTTCGAACCAAAACGGGATTCAAGCAGTGGCGGATGAAGTACTTGAAAACTATGAAGAAATTTCTAAACTGACCACAGGTACGTCAGTCAGCATAATCGGCAAGGTGGTTGAGTCTCCTGCCAAAGGACAGGCGTTTGAAATTCACGCGGAAGAAGTCAGGGTTATTGGGACTTCCTCAGGAGATTTATATCCACTTCAAAAGAAGGGACACACCCTCGAATTTCTCCGTGAGATTGCCCATTTGCGTCCGCGTACAAACACTCTCGGTGCAGTCTTTCGTTTACGAAACACACTTTCATGGGCGATCCACAGTTTTTTTCAAGAACGTGATTTTCTCTATGTACAAACGCCGATTATCACTGCAAATGATGCGGAAGGTGCAGGTGAAATGTTTCATGTCACAGCACTTGATCTGGAAAATTTACCGCGCAATCCAGAAGGAAAAGTTGATTACAGCAAAGATTTTTTTGGCACAGATGTAAGTCTGACAGTTTCCGGGCAATTAGGTGCAGAAGTCTTTGCGCTGGCCTTCACCGATGTTTATACTTTTGGTCCAACTTTCCGTGCAGAAAATTCCAACACGTCACGTCACCTCGCTGAATTCTGGATGATTGAACCGGAAATGGCTTTTACAGATTTGCAAGGAATGCTCGTGTTGACTGAGGAATTTCTGAAATATGTGATTGGTGTCTGTCTGGAACGACACGAGGAAGAACTCGAATTTTTGCAAAAAATGTATGAACCAAAGTTGCTCGAAACTTTGCATCATATTCACCAAACTCAATTTGAAACTCTAACATACACGGAAGCTATTGATATTTTGCAGAAATCTGGAGAATCATTTGAGTTTCCGGTAAAATGGGGGATTGATCTGCAGTCCGAACATGAGCGTTTTTTAACAGAAAAACATGTTAAAAAACCGTTGAACTTGATTGACTATCCTGCGGAAATTAAAGCATTTTACATGAAACAAAATGCTGATGGAAAGACAGTCGCGGCGATGGATGTGCTTTTCCCGCGACTCGGAGAAATCGTTGGTGGTTCGCAACGTGAAGATTCTCTGGAAACGCTTTCAAGAAAAATGAAAGAACATGGACTTCTGGGTGAAACCTACGATTGGTATCTTGATTTACGACGCTTCGGTTCGGTTCCGCACTCCGGATTTGGCTTGGGATTTGAGCGGCTGGTGCAGTTTGTGTCAGGCATGAAAAATATTCGTGACGTTATCCCCTTTCCGCGTGTTCCCGGAAACGCAAATTTTTAATGAAGATTCTCATCGGCAGCAACGTCCACTGGTGGAACGCGGAGGCTGCCTATGCCTGCACCATCGCGAAACTGCTACAGGATGCAGGGCATTCCGTTTTTGTGCTGACACGTCCCGGCTCGCTCAATGAACAGCGGTTGAAGGAACGTGGTTTACGTCTGCTAACGCACATTGATCTCAACAGCAACAATCCTTTCCGCCTTTTTTCCGCTTACCGGAAGCTGAAAAAATTTTTACTTGAAGAACGCATTGAACTGATAAATCCGCACCGTTCAGAAGGTTTCCCTTTATTTGTTTTTGCGGCCCGTGCTTTACGTTCGCTTGCTCCGGAAAATAAGCTTCCGGTCATTCGAACACGAGGTACAACCAGGCTTTTGCAACAGCATTGGTTGAATCGTAAATTGCACTCAGAGTGGACCGACTTTCATCTTACAGCAGGAAAAATAGTTTCGGAGCGCTTATTGAGCAGTGTTAATATTTCTGCGGAAAAGCTGAAAATAATTTATTATCCGGTAAGTTGTCCTGATTTGCCTCTGCAGCCTCAAAAAGATTTCCGCACTGAATTTCAAATTTCCGCAAAAGCCAAAGTGCTTGCAGTTGTGGGACGTATCCGTCCGGTCAAGGGACAACGCATATTGCTGCAGAGTGTGAGTCAACTGTTGAGTGAATTTCCTGATTTGGTACTGCTCATGCCTTATCGTGATACTTCCGAAAATGAACCGGAAATGCAGGCAGTCCGGAATGACATCAGCAAGCTTGGACTTGAAGAACATGTACGGTTAATTCCGGAACGTGAAGATATCCGCGCCTTGATGGAATTTGCGGATGCAGGCGTCGTAAGTTCTGTGGACTCCGAAGTAATCTGCAGAGTCGCGGTTGAATTTTTTTCAGTAGGAACTCCGGTGGTGGCATTTCCTACCGGATGTCTTCCGGAAATAATCAGGCATGCTGAAAATGGCTTGCTGACAAAAGATCAATCTCAGCAAGCTCTTACGGACGAATTACGGAAAATCCTGACAGATCAGGAACTCTGTAAAAAACTCGGTCAGGGCGCACGTCGTGACGCGGAAATTCGTTTTAATCCCCAAAAAATGCTTGCGGAAACTCTGCAAGTATTTGAGCGTGCCCTCAATTAAATATATCATCAGCTTTGATTCCGGCGTTAAAAGTATAAAATTACCTATTTACTACTGCGTCCTCTTTACAATCTCCTTGATTTGAGAATTCAGGCTTGAGAAAATCAAGCATATCCGGGATAATAATCAATTAAGGAGGGATGGGTGAGTGGCTGAAACCGACGGACTTGAAATCCGTTAAGGCGGCAACGTCTTCGGGGGTTCGAATCCCTCTCCCTCCGCCAGCCTTCCATTCAAAGTCTTCCGAAATTACCCAGCTTATTTCCGCAAGAAATATTTTATCTTGATGGCTGGCATGACTTTTCAATAATCTCATAGAAAAAATCAAATGGAACTTAAAGATAAAGTAGTTATTGTAACCGGCGCTGCTCAGGGCTTGGGTCGTCAATTCGCACTAGCTTGCGCAGAAAACGGAATGAAGGTCGCACTTGCAGATATGAATCCGGAAGCTCTGGAAAATACCCGCAAAGAGTGTGAAGACAAAGGAGCCGAAGCACGCGGTTACGAATTAAACGTTAGCCAGGAAGCAGAAGTTGAGGCGGTTTATTCTCAGGTTGTCAGTGATTTTGGTACGCTAGACGCCACCATTAACAACGCCGGAATTTTACGTGACGGACTGCTAGTCAAAGTTAAAGAAGGCAAAGTTCAAAAATTCTCCATGTCAAAATGGCAGGCAGTGATTGACACAAATCTTACTGGTGTTTTCCTTTGCGCTCGAGAAGCAGCAGCTCATTTTGTGGAACAGAAAAAACCTGGTGTGATTATCAATATTGCCAGTGTCGCGCGTTCCGGAAATTTTGGGCAAAGTAACTATTCTGCAGCCAAAGCTGGAGTTTCCGCAATGACTGTTTTGTGGGCACAGGAACTGGCGCAGCACGGAATCCGTGTTGCCGCAATTGCTCCGGGATTCACTGCTACAGAAATGGTTGTTTCTCTACGTGAAGAAATTAAGGAAAACTTTAAAAAAAGTATTCCTCTTCGTCGTTTTGCGGAACCGAGCGAAATGTCGGATGGTGCGCTTTTCATCCTCAAAAATGATTACTACACTGGACGTGTACTGGAAATCGACGGTGGAGTCAGGATTTGAATCATTTGTCCAGTGCGTCGCAAAACGCACTGCTTTACGTTGTGACTGTACTGATTTGGGGTTCAAGCTGGTTGGCAATTAAATACCAGCTTGGCTCCGTTGATCCGATGGTCTCGGTGGCATATCGTTTCCTGCTTGCTTCCGGAATTTCCTGGTTATATTGCCGTTTGTCCGGCCGTTTAATGCGCTATAGTTTGCGTGATCACGCCTTCATGTTTCTGCAGGGCGCAAGCCTTTTTGCTCTCAACTATTGGCTGTTCTACCTTTCTGAACTAACGCTCACCAGCGGTTTGGCTGCAGTTATTTTCAGCACCATCGTTGTGATGAATATGCTGAATGGTGTACTGTTTTTGAAAAACCGTCTTGAATTACGTGTGGTTGCCGGTGCAGGACTTGGGTTGTTGGGAATCATGCTTGTTTTCTGGCCGGAAGTCACTGATTTTGAATCCGGAAGTGAAAATTTATTTGCTGCAGCTTTGGCTGTGCTGGCGACAATGCTGGCTTCTGTGGGAAATATTGCCTCTGCCAGAAATCAACGCGCAGGCATTCCGGTTGTGCAGGCCAATACTTTCGGCATGACCTACGGAGCATTGTTGATGCTCGGATTAGCATGGGCTACAGGGCGGGAATTTACTTTTGAAATGACCATGCCTTACGTTAGTTCATTGGTCTTTCTCGCTGTTTTTGCCTCCATCATTGCGTTTTGGACATACCTCACCCTGCTCGGTCGTGTTGGTGTGGAACGTGCCGCATACTCTACTTTGCTTTTTCCTCTAGTAGCGCTGGGCTTTTCGACTGTTTTCGAGGATTACCAGTGGACGGCTTATGCAGTCATGGGGATGTTGCTGATTCTTGCCGGAAATCTGTTGATTCTCAAACGATCAGCATAAAGGCATTCCTGCTGTGTTGAAAATTTTCAGCGGAGCAATGACATTCCTGACAGATTATTAATTATTTGTTTTGTTTGGCCGCAAATTCATCGATACTGCGCAAATGGTAGTCGATCGAATCCTGTGGTAGAAAACTCGCACGGAAGCCGTTTTTGGCAATTTCAATTAAATCTTCCTGACTTAAATTTAAACCCTTTTGCGTGGCCAGAAAATTATCGTTCATGTAGCCGCCAAAATAGGCAGGATCATCAGAATTAATAGTTACGCAAAGTCCGGCATCGAGCATTACTTTGAGATTGTGATCTTCCATTTTATCGAAAACTCGCAACTTGGTATTTGAAAGTGGACAGACAGTGAGCGGCATATTATCTTTTAGCAGTCGCTCCACCAGTTTTTCGTCCTCCATACAACGTACCCCGTGGTCGATCCGGGAAACTCCGAGCAAATCCAAGGCCTGCCAAATGTATTCGGGAGGTCCTTCCTCGCCGGCATGCGCGACTTTCCGCAGACCTTCCTCAGTAGCCTTTGCAAAAACACGTTCAAATAATTCAGGCGGAAAACCGACTTCTGCAGAATCAAGTCCAACACCTTCAATCCAACCTCTGAACGGCAGTGCTGCCTGCAAAGTCTCCATAGCGGCTTCTTCACTCAGGTGCCGTAAAAAACAAAGTATCAGATAGGAAGTCATGCCGAATTGCTGTTTGGCTTGCTCCAGGGCTTTATGAATTCCTGTGATTACTGTTCTCATGGGAACTCCGCGGTCTGTATGTGTCTGCGGATCAAAGAAAATTTCAACGTGCTTTACATTATCACGGTGCGCCCTTTCCAGATAAGCCCAAGTCAGATCAAAGAAATCCGCTGTCTGCAAAAGCACTCCCGCGCCTGCATAGTAAATATCTAAGAAAGACTGTAAATCACTGAATTCATATGCCGCTCGCACCTCTTCAACCGAAGAAAAAGGCAGCTCAACCTGGTTACGTTCCGCCAGTTTAAACATCAATTCCGGTTCCAGTGAGCCTTCGATGTGTAAATGCAATTCTGCTTTTGGAAGTTTTTGGATAAATTCTTCAATCATTGTTTCTCCTTTAAAATGGTGGCTAATTACAAACTCGTACGAAGTTGTCATTCCCGCGAAAGCGGGAATCCAGAAACTTGTAAGTATCTAAAATGCTTGTCCTTGACCCGATCGGGGAATGGATTCCCGTTTTCACGGGAATGACAAGCAAGTGAACTATTGAACTTATAATGAGGGTATCATATCTATCTCAAGATTATTTATTTTAATCAGCATGTGCTATCATCTAAGATCATCAAGCAATAATCATAAACTTGTGAATGGTTCAATTTGTTGGACTAAATTAATGTGTCTTTAATAAAATCATTTCTTTACATAAAATTATCAAAAGAGAAATAATATGGAAACAATAAATTGGAGCATTGCAGGAATGCACTGCGACGGTTGTTCAGCAAGACTTCAAAAAGTGCTTTCCGGAAAAACAGGAGTACAGTCCGCAGAAGTTTCTTTTGCTGAAAAACAAGCTTCACTGGAATTTGATTCCGCATTAATTTCAGCAGATCAACTTCAGGAAGCGGTTGAAAAGGCCGGTTTTGAAATTGCTACAGCTTGAATTTAACGGGATTATGAATTCCCTTAGGATTCTGCTTTGGGAATGCTGATAGCTGCAGATTTGCTTTACTTTAGCATAAAGTTCAGACGTTGATTTTGCTCCAGAGACGTTCCGGAAGCTGACGCATAATTTCCGTAATAATTGCCCACGGCCAGACCGGAACGGTGGAGGACCAAACCTTTATTTCGATCATGTCTGCCATTAAGCGCGCTCCTTTTTCTGCGGAAATCAGGAAAGGCCGGGATTTTCGATGAGTATTAATCGGCGTGTCGATAAAGCCAGGATTAAGCACGGTAACCGCGATATCGTGTTGTTTGAGGTGATTCCGGATGCCTTCCATATAAGTTGAAAGCGCGGCTTTGGAAGCAGAATATGCCGGTGTTGAGGAAAGTCCGCGGAAACCGGCGACTGAAGAAATTCCGACAATTTGTCCTCCCCCCTCTTTTTTCAAGATTTCCGCACCTGCGTCAATGGTGGCTATTGCACCGAGTACATTTACTTCGATGACTTTTCGGTCCAGATGAAAAGAGCCTTCACCCGGATAACTCCTTTCGCCAACACCAGCGTTCGCGATTACAATCTGTAGTCCGCCTAGTTCGTCCGCCAATTTGTGTAACACTTCCGGGACACTTGCGAATTCCGCAACATCAAGTTTGGCAATGGCGACTTGGGTTTCTCCGCCCAATTCGTCGCGCAGTGACTCCAGCAACTCAAGTCTTCTGGCGCATAATCCAAGCGAGTAACCTCGGCGTGAAAATTCAACAGCCAGCGCGCGACCTATTCCTGTACTTGCGCCTGTGATTAAAATGGATTTCGGCATTTTATAATTCCAGCCCGCTGCCTCGTCCTAACATCCAGCCTAAACCTACTCCAACTCCAACCCAGATAGTTGTAGTAAGGCTTCCGGAAATAAAGAGCCAAAGTAGTAAGTAACCAGCCAGCACCGCTAATTGAATTTGACGCTGACTTTGAAAAAGAGCGCCCCATTCTTTTAATGTTGCGGATATATCCTGAATAAAGTTGTCCATAAAATTTCCTACACAATTTTTTCTCGATTTTATCTTTTATAAATTTCAGTTTATATCTTGAGCAAAGCAGGCTCAAGTTTAAATGATTGCACAAAATAGTTGCTAGTTTTTGTGCATTACGATAGCATAAATGATTCGTGAGTGAGGCCGTAGTGGCGGAATTGGTAGACGCGCTAGGTTCAGGGTCTAGTGTTCTATGGACGTGGGAGTTCGAGTCTCCCCTACGGCACCAGCCCAAACCCAAATTCTCGCGATTATATTTAGAAAAGTCCCCCCAAAGACTTTCCCGCAAAAAAGGCCAGATAGCTCAGTTGGTAGAGCAACGGACTGAAAATCCGTGTGTCGGTGGTTCAATTCCACCTCTGGCCACCAACAAAATCAATGACTTCTTCGTTTCCACATCTTGCAGTTTATGCCTTGGTGTCTATATAGGTGGCCATGGCTCCGACTTCTCCTTGCTTTTCTTCCAACAATTTAATACCCTTCATCTCATCCTCGGCGACCAGATTGTAACGTTGGAAAGCACTGTCGGTTTTGTAGCTAGATGCTTGTTTGATAACAAAATGATCATCACCAGTGAGAGTAAGATAATTGATTGCTCAATGTAGCAAATCATGAAATCAAAAATCAACAATACCGCACTTTACCGAGGTGTAGCAAAGCCAGCAAGACGTGTTTCTTCAGTACGTCCATTACCCTGATGGACAAGATTGAAGAAAAAGCCGGTCTATCCGTCTGATAACTGTATTTGTTTAATAAAATCTATTATGAAAGTATATATACTAATTCATAATAGATTATACATTTAATATTGAGTATTTCAATATTAAATGTATTTTATACATACGACGGTATGGAGAAATATTTAATTATGTTTTGAAAATAATTCTATGAGAAATCTTTTTTTAAACATCGAAATAACTTTTCTTAAGTCATTGATCTATTTAAATAAATACAAAAAGAAATATAAGGAATTGTTCGAAAGAATTAATTTCAGAAAAAAACTTTTATTTAATTTAGATAAATCAACAGAGTGGTATGAACAGAATAAGAGAAAGATTGAGTTTCTTTTTGAATATGATGAATTACGAAATTATATATTCGATAAATTTTCTGTTTTATGGGAAAAAGGCAATATATCCAAAGACAAGGAGATTTTTGCAATTATTACTCAAGTCTCAGTTGCTAATGCGATCTTAGCAGGTATTCCAGGAAAGCTGGGAATAGGAGTCTATATCTGTATAGCATTAGAATTTTATTTGGCCTTAGCAATAGCTAGAAGAGTTGGCTTTAATATTCCTGATGACGATCAAAATGAAACAGAATTGAAAAAATGGATTTGGGTAAACTTTAAAAGTTTGGCACCTTATGGTTTGTATTTTTCTTTTGCGGGTTTTATAGCTATTTACGCTTTCAAACATATGTTTAGTTTTGTTTTTTCGATTATGTCTGGGCCCGTACCTTTTGTAGTTGTTTTTACAGAATATGTACTAACGACATTTGTTGGGATTTTATTCTGGACTGCATTTGAACAAATTAACGATCCTAAGAATCCAAAGATATTATATTCATCCTTTGCAAAGACTAAGGACTTATTGAGTCATCAAAAAGATTCAATAAGACATACATTTACTACCAAAAACGTACAAAACACCTTTGACAAACTAAAAGATTGGTTCACTGGGAACATATTTAAAGATTTGCCAAATATTCGAGGTGATGTATTTGTAAGTGCATCCATTGGATTTTTATTAGCAGGAAAGCATGAAGCATTTGACGGTCCAATTGGAAAGATTTTCATAAAATCAATCAAGGATAGATGGTCAGAACTTGAAGATGCATCTATTGGAAAAATTTCAGAATTTATGAAGGAGAAATATTCTGATGATCAGATTCCAGGAGTTATAAATACAATCAAAGGAAAACTCTTCGAAAATCTTTCTGTTGCTCATGAAAATCAAGATGGTGATGAGTGGACAGCATATCTTCACGAAAATCAATCTTATCCTGGATCAGATATGATCATGACTAATTATAAAACCGGTGAAATTTTAGAGTTATCTTTAAAGGCAACTGACAATCTACATTACATTGAAAGTTCGTTGTTGAAGTATCCAGAGTTTCCTATCTTAACCACATTCAGTGAAATTCCTGATGAATATCCATATTTAGAAATGCTTATTGCTTCTGAATTTAGTAATCGTGAAATTCAAGAAATAACCGAATCAAATTTTGAAGAATTAGTTGACAATCTTACACCAATAACAAGATTATCAGGTGTTGCTGCGGTTTCTACTGGAGTTGCAGGAGTAGCTTTTTTTTCACTATGGCCATTTGTAGTAGCATATAAAAGAAAAATAATTTCCAAAGAAAGACTTATTGATGCTTTCAAGAAAGTATTTCCTAAGGCCGGTGAGGAATTGGTTTATAGGATATTATTAATGGTAATCTGTGGGCCTATATACGGATGGTATGTTTTAGCAAAAACAGCAATTAAATTTACTCCTAAGCCAGAAGATACAATATATTTGTCATATGCAGAAAAAGGTAATAACAAAAATGAAATATATAATATTCCGGATGAATTATCAGAATCAAAAGGCTGGATAACAAGATTGGTTAGTAAATTCAAATCAAAAGGTTGATAGTTGAAGTGCCCCCCAGTCAAGGACAGTTATTCTTATGAGTTAAGGTGCACTTTATTTTGTTTTTCATAGTATTAATCATGCGGGCTTGTTTGAGAAGGAGTAGATGCAAGAACTTGCAGAATAAATAAATAAAATAATTTTCAATAAACGAAAACCCTCGACGGTTTCAATTATTCCAATAAGACTTGATCGCTGACAAGATACCTTCTGCTAGGTTTCACAGCGTCAAGCCTTTCCTCACTTATATCTTCTATAGTCTCATTTATTGAGAGGATAGTTATTAGTTGTCCTCATAGAGGTCTTCTGTTTCTTCAGTGCTTTCCTCATATATTTGGTTTTGAGTGTTGTTTTATAGAATGTTTATGAATTAATATATATCAAATCATATAAATTTATATTATTCAAGCAAGCACAAAGCATTACCTTGAAAAACGGATAAAATGATGTTACTTTTTCAGAGTAATTTCTTATAAAAATTTTGAGTACAATTTCAAGTATTCTTCAACTTCAGCAAGGACAACAGGCATGAGCGAAATCACTCGAATAAAGACCGGGAACCGTATGAGTCAAATTGTGATTCATAATGAAACTATCTATCTTGCAGGTCAGGTAGGCAATCCCGGAGATGGGGTGGCGGAACAAACTAAAACCAGTCTTGAGAGTGTTGAGTCACTGTTGAAAGAGGCGGGGTCAGATAAAACTCGTATTCTGCAAACTACAATCTGGCTTGATAATATGGCTGATTTCGCCGAAATGAATGAAATCTGGGATGCCTGGATAACTCCCGGAACCGCGCCAACGCGTGCCTGTGGTGAAGCTAAACTTGCTACACCGGAATACAAAGTTGAGGTGATAGTTGTAGCAGCACGTAATTGAAATATTTGCGGATTTATTAGTTTGCGCAACTATAGAGAAAAATTGGTATAGCTTGTTGTAAGGTCGTATGACGGCTAAGAATCAGTTCTTCAGGGGAAAGTGTCTGAAGATCATTTTAGATAAAATATGACCCAGGAATTTCCAGTGGATCAGGGCAAAAACGTAATCCTTGATCCAACCCAGCCAATATTTGCAGTTGTTCCTCATTCAAATTAAAATCAAAGACATTCGCGTTTTCTTTGATTCTTTCTGGACATATAGACTTTGGGATAACTCGCATCGAAATTAACTCATCTGCAAATTTGATCCAAATATTAAAGTTATTGAGCTGATTTTGTGCACGTTCATAGTTGACTGCCATCAAGATTGATTATTTCTCCCCGTCGAAGAGTCACCCAGATTACTGATGACAGCACTACCACCGCTCCTATAACGACGGCTATCGGTGCTGAAAATTTTGTTGCCAGGGCACCGGAAGCAAGTCCGCCGAGTGCAATCATGCTGAAAGTGATGCTGTGAATTCCCATCACGCGGCCACGCAATTTATCGGGTACTTTGAGCTGTAAAACTGTCATGGAGCTAACCAGGAAGACTGAACTAAAGGCTGAAGCCAAAACCGCGAAAAAGCATGCAAGCCAAAAGGCCCCGGCCGCATTGGGCAATGTCCCTGTAACCAGACTGAAACCTGCCAGTGCGAATGGTGCCAACGCTGCGCAAGATAACATAATCAACCCCAGTCGACGGGATTGCTGAAAGTGAGATATGAACAAATTCCCGGTTACTGAACCGATCCCTGTTGCTGAAATCAATAAACCATATCCGCGTTCTCCACTATCAAATAAGTCAGCAAAGATCGGCATGATCTGTACAAAAGATGTTCCAAAAAACATGGAAATCCAGGTTAACATTATCAGGGTCAGGAATAAACGTTGATGAAGAACATATCTCACTCCCTCTTTAAACTCATGCCAGGGGTCAGCTTTTTCCGGAATTTCCTGCACTACCTCAAGTGAAAAAAGTACCATAACCATTGTTATAAAACCAATTCCACAGAGGACAAAGATTAGTGATGTGTCGGTCAGTGCAATGAGCAGTCCTCCGATTGCCGGGAAAATCATCCGTGATCCCTGCCAAAGGATAGAATTTAACGAAACGGCGCTCATCATTTGTTTTGGTTCAATCAAGGAAGGAAATATCGATGACCGTGAAGGAAAATCAAAACCATGTACCAGCCCTAGCAGACCTGAAATGAGGAGAACGTGCCAAACCTGTACGACCTCAGTGGCATCCAGTACCGCCAGTATAAGCAAAAGCAGAGCAGCAGTACCTGTAGTAAAAATAAGAACTGAGCGACGGTTTATTCGATCTGCAACCAGACCACCAACCAAAGTTGCAAGAATAGTGGGTACGGCAGTTGCCGCACCAAGCAGGCCGAGATCGAGTGCAGAATCGCTGAGTTCGAAAACAAGCCAGGCCATCCCTACAAAATAAAGCTGCGTACTACCTACTGAGGCGATGGATCCAAGCCAGAAACGTCTGTAAGGAGCAGATGAAAGCGCATCAAATCGCACGCAGAACTCCTGCAGTATCGTATTGGAATCTTCGATATACCTTTGAACTCACAGCGGATTCAGTCTTGATTTCGACTCGATCGACTATATGCGAGGCAGAGGAAAGAGTAAGTGTTATGTTCACGATGGCTGATTAAGGATTTTTTAATGATTTCTGAAGGATCGCCTATGCGGGGCAGTTTATTTTGTTCAGACTGAAATGGATTCCAAAATTTCCCGGAGTTGTTGCTGGAGTTCCGGATTTTGGTAATGCTGAGTCAGTACAAAATCTTCCACACTCTTAGTCATCTGGAAAGCCTGCGTCAAAGTTTCAGTAGATTTTATTTCTTCGCCTAATTTAGCTAGTGTAGCAGCGAAGTAGAAAAGGCTTTCGCGACTTGGAGTTTTTACTTTTCTGAAGCAGTTTGCAGCATCATTGTATTTTTCCAACCAGAAATAACACATCCCTTCATCAACAAACAAGTACTCCGGACAAAAAGGGTTAATACGCATGGCATGCTGTACTAGTTTAAGTGCTTTGTCCGGCTCACCTAAATATACCAGCAGAGCCGCGTTTTTGCCCATGATGTATGCGTCACTCGGGCAAAGTTCCATCGCTCTTTCCTGATGATGGCGGGCAAGTTCGAAGTCACTTCTAAGCAGTGCTATAGCTCCCATTATCCTGTGTGCTTCATGATCGTTTGGGTCGATTTCAAGAGAACGAATTACTGAATTGGAACATAGGTCAATCAAGTTGTCGCCATACTCTTCAGGACTCCATTCGCCGTAATTTGATAAGGAACAGGCCCGCCAGGCATGTGCCCTCGCGCAGTCAGGATCAACTTCAATTGCTTTATCGAAGAATTCAACAGCCTTTTTTGCATTCTCAGCCGTAACATTGCTTTTTCGGTGATACTCAAGTCCCTGAAGTACAAGATCGTATGCAGTATGGTTTTCAGGTTTCAAACGTGACAGTTGTTTTACTTCTTCATTATCCACGTGCCCAACAATGGTTGAGACAATTGTTTCAACTAACTCATCCTGAACATCAAACATCTCATCAATCTTGAAATCGAAATTATGTGACCAGATTGTATTTTCACGCTCAGCAGATATAAGCTTTGCTCCAACCCTGACCTTCTGTCCGAGTTTTCTGACACTTCCTTCAAGGATATAACGCACACCAAGTTCTTTACCGATTTCTTTGGGAGATTTAGTTTTGTCACGGTAGGAAAAACTGGCATTTCCGGAGACGACCAGAAGTTTACTATATTTTGAAAGTACGTTTATGAGATCCTCGGAAAATCCCTCGCAGAAATATTCCTGATCCTCATCTTTACTAAGATTTTTGAAGAGCATCACTGCCAGTGAACCTTGTTCAGCTTTTTCTACCTTAATTTGCGGCTTCTCTTCGTATTGGTTATAACGCCCAGCGCCTTTGCTCTGAATTACGAAATAAGCCTGTATTGGTTCAACAATGTTCTTCAGTTCCAACGCACCGGCATCTTCAAATGAAACCCGCATTTTCTGGTTTATCATCTCAAAAACAGTTTTTGAAACGCAAATTCCAGCGGGTTGTGCCGCAGATTCGAGTCTAGCTGCAACATTGACTGCGTCCCCGAAAAGATTGTCTTTGGAGACCATCACGTCCCCGATGTTTATGCCGACCCTGAAAATCATTTGCTGATCTTCAGGCACATTTTCGTTCAGGGTTTTCATTTTATCCTGTATCTGCACTGCGCATTCGGTTGCTTTTACAGGACTGCTGAATTCGGCAATTACGCTGTCACCCGCACTGCCGAAAATAATACCTTTATACTCTGCAATTGCATGGTCGATTACTTCCCTTCTCTCGCCTAAAATCTCCAGGGTTTTCTCCTCATCATTTCCCATCATTTTACTGAAACCAACGACGTCTGAGGCAAAAATAGTGCTGAGTTTTCGTTCCATTATTTTATTCTAATTCAAGTATGGTATGCATTAGTCAGGAGAAGATTATTTTATCTTAAGCACTGATATTATTAAGAACTCTCTCTTCGTTCGAGATGACAAATTATTAGTTTAGGTGTTTTTAAGAAACCATCATAGAACAATTTATGAATAAGTGTTGCTGGTTTATCAAAACAAGTTGGATCCGGAAAAAATAAAACTGTACTCTAACATTCCAAAAATGAGCTGTCAAACTGAATTGTTTTCTTGAACTTTTTTGATTATCGTATTACTATCGGCCAAGAATGATGAGCTCGTAACGAGTCTAAATTGCACCATTTGTCATTTCGACCGTACAGATAAATCTTAATTAAATTACTGTGGTCGCTTATACAAGATTTATTGCTTTACTCGAAATGACACGTTTTAGTGCTTTTTACGGGGACATCAAAAATAATAACATGCTAACTTAAAACTTGGAGATTTAGACTGGAACTGACATCAAGCCAACTTGCGGACTTGGATCGAGATGGATTTTTGATTCTTGAAGGCATATTTTCAGCGAATGAAGTTGAAATGATGCGTGCCAGATTACCGTCCCTTTTTGCGGAAAATCATCCTGCAAACATTGTAGAACAATCTTCCGGAGCAGTTCGAACCACAATGGGACTGCATTTACGTGATGCATTGTTTGCAAGAGTTGTAAGACATCCCAGCCTCATTGGTCCAGCGTTGCAGATTTTGCGGGAGCCGGCCTATCTTCAGCAGGTCAAAGTAAATGTTAAAGCCGCATTTTCCGGTGAAATCTGGCAGTGGCACTATGATTTTGCTACACACAAGGAAGAAGATGGTGTACAAAAACCACTTGCGCTCAACCTCCATATTTTCCTCGATGATGTTACAGAGTTCAATGGGCCGCTCTACTTCATTCCAGGATCACATAAATTTGGAGAGCATGGTGCTTTCAAGGATGTAGAGACAACCAGTTATCAACTATGGGTCTGTGATCAGGAGCGAGTCAGAAAACTTATAGAGGCTCATGGACTGGTTGCAGCCAAAGGCGCAAAAGGAACGATGCTGATCTTTCATGATACACTGGTTCACGGTTCCCCAAACAACATGTCTCCCTGGGACCGCGCAATCTTTTCACTGATACTAAATCCAGTTTCGAATGCATATCAAAAGCAGACACGCCCTGATTATAAACACCAACGTGACTTAACTCCGATTGAGATGTTGTCGGATGATTGCCTGAATGTGCAGCCCGGTTCAGTTTGATGTTCTCAATACAAGAGGAAAAAGGGGACACAATACTTGTAGAGCTGATTCCGAACTAAGGGGGATACCTAAAAATTACCTTCAGTTTTCATTGTTTCTTTTGTGAAGTGAGGGATATTTTTTCTTTTGGCAATCCAGAAGGTGTGTTAACCTGACTTAGGGATTGGGATAAATCATTTAAATCAATAAGAAGGAAAACAGCTAACCAAACTAGTTATCTTATCGTTTCGCGGGACGCTGTGGGTTACAAAAGTCGGTGCTAAAAATAGTCTGTGATTTCAGTTAGACCAGTACAAAATGGAGATTTTAAATGCCAGAAATATCAAGATTTTTTGGTATCATCATTAGAATGTTTTATGATGAGCACAATCCACCACATTTTCATGCAGAATATTCTGGGAAAAAAGCTATTTTTGATTTTCAGGGAAATATAATCAAAGGAAATTTATCTTCAATTACAGCGACCAAACTTATACGAGAATGGATTGACTTACATTCGATAGAACTCGAAGAAGACTGGAAACTTGCCAGAGCAAGTAAGGAAATCAACAAAATAAAACCGTTAATATAAAGGAACTAGAGATGTGGGATATGAATGATGTAGTAAAAATCTTTTATAAAGGTAAATACACTTACAACATTGTATTTGATAATGGTGTTTCTGGGGATGTTGATTTTTCAAAATATATTAAAAAAGGAAATATATTTGCACCATTAAAAAAGAAAGAGTTTTTCAAAATGGCAACAATTGAAGGTGGTACAATTTCTTGGTCAAACGGAGCCGATATTTCTCCTGAGTCATTATATGAGCAAGTTAACTGCTAGCCATATTACGTGTTCTTCGTTGCGTTCTTAACGGCTATTTTCCCTACCACCAACTTTGTAGGGGCACGGCGTGCCGTGCCCCTACTTTCCTCTATTCCAAAAAAGTTCCCACGATGTTTGCTTGTCCTCGTAAAAAGGAATCCGCGTCCATTTCCTGTTTGCCTTCCGGTTTGAGATTTAAGATCCGCAAAGCTCCGGAATGTGTACCGACAATCAATTCCGGATAAACTTTTCCTGGTTCAAAGTTTCCGTTTACAACCTCTACTTTTGTAATCTGAAGTCTGCGCTTGTTTGCGGAATTATCTCCCGTAGAGTAAAATCCGAATATTCCGGGCCATGGCGCAAAAGCGCGTAATTTCCTTTCGATTTCAACCGCGCTTTCTTCATGCCAATGAACGTGTCCTTCTTCTTTTTTAATGATTCTACAATAAGTCGCTTCCGTTTCGTTTTGTTCAGTTTGATTAAATTTTCCGCAAAGCAATTTTGGCAGAGTATCACGAATCAATTTTCCGCCAATTTCCGCCAATCTGCTGCCGAACAACGGTGTTGTATCATCCGGAAGAATCGTTTCTTTTTCGGAAGCAGCAACCAGCGGTCCTGCATCAAGCCGCAAAACCATTTTTTGTAAAGAAACTCCGCTGGTTTCAAATCCGGAAGAAATAGCGGCCTGTACCGGAGATGCTCCACGTAATTTCGGTAAAAATGAAAAGTGAAGATTGAAACAACCGATCGTAGGAATGTCCAAAAATGATTGCGGTAAAATTTGTCCATAAGCGCAAACCAAAATCAGCTCAGGATTCAGTTCACGTGCTAACTTCAGGGTTTCCGGACTTCCCGCTTTTTCCGGCGTGTGAACTGTCAGTTGTTGCTCTAAAGAAAACTGTTTTAGTGGAGATGGTTTCAACAGCCGCTTGCGTCCAAACGGTCGATCCGGTTGTGTGAAAACTGCACTGATTTCACATCCGGAATCAATTACTGCCTCTAAAGTAGGAATTGCCCACTCAGGGGTTCCCATGAAAATTATGCTCATTTTGTTAATACCGTAAGAATAACATACTGAATTTAGGCTGATGACTCTATAGTTTAACTTGCTTTGCAAGCGATTTGGGATTAAAGTTCTCATTGACCCATTTTTGTCTGAAGATTAATTTTACCGGAGAATGACCCGTGGAAGAGCTGAGCCTCGAAAATCCATTTGATCCTGAAAATGCTGAAGCAGTTTCTGTAAAAGAAAGCCCGGAAATGCTTTACGATCAGATGCTGACACGTGGTGAAGAGTTGCTGCAAAAACCCTTACGCGGCGGCGGTGAATCTCGGGTTCGTGTGCAGCACAGCAAAGGCCGGATGACGGTTTGGGAGCGGATCAAAGTTTTGACTTCATCAGAACCGCACATAACTTTTCAAAACTGGGGTTCGGAACTCGACGGAGCCGGAATTGTTACCGGAATTCTCAACATTGACGGACGTGATGTTGCGGTTTACGGTCATGATTTTACTGTACGAGCCGGTTCGATGGACGCCACAAACGGTGGTAAAATAGCGCGGCAGATTTTAATGGCAGGCGAACACGGAATTCCGCTGATCGGCATGAACGATTCCGCAGGAGCTTATGTTCCGGCAGGAGTAGGAGGTCTTGACGGATATTCCGAAGCCTTTGCGGCAATGCGGAAAATCAGCGGTGTTGTTCCGTCAATCATGCTGATGTTCGGTTACAACGCGGGCGGTGGAGCATATCTGCCGCGGCAAGGTGCTTTTGTGATTCAGCCGAAAGATACGTTTTTTGGCTTAACCGGACCGAACGTAGTACGTGAAGCGCTGGGGGAAAACATCAGCGCGGATGATTTGGGCGGACCGAAAGTTCACAGTAAAAGTGGTGTGGTTGACCTGATTGCTCCAGATGAATTGGGCGCATTACGTTCCGCTATGCGGCTTTTAAGTTATCTTCCGGATAATAATCATTCCACCCCGCCTGTCCGTTCCACATCATTAACACTTGACGATTACGTTGAAGAGGAAGCAATCCTGCTCCACAAGACATTCACAAATCCGGTTAGCGGTTTCAACACGCCTTTTGATATGCGTTTGTTTCTACAGCAGTTGGTGGATTATGGAGATTATTTTGAAATTCAGCAGGTCAGGGCAAAACAGTTAACCACAGCATTTGGAAGAATGGGTGGAAATGTGGTGGGTTTTATTGCCAATAACAGTGCTTATGCATCCGGAAACATAGACACGGAAGCCTCCAGAAAAGGTGCGAAATTTATTCGTTTCTGTAACCTTTATAATATTCCGGTTATTTTTCTGGAAGACGTCAGTGGTTATGCGCCGGGTTCCGAACAGGAACGCGCGGGAGTCGTTCAGGCGGGACGTGAACTACTTGATGCAATCGTCGATTTGCGTGTGCCTCGGCTGACTCTGATTGTGCGCAATGCTTTTGGCGGAGCATACTGTGCGTGGAACAGTTATCATGTCGGTGGTGATTTTGTTTTTGCTTTGCCTAGTGCCAGAATTGCGGTGATGGGACCAGCAGGAAGGCAGTTTGTGTACAAAGATGAATTCCGCGAAATTCTACAGAAATATCAGCAGGATCTTGATTCCGGAACCGCAGAACATGATGCCGCGGTTGTGCGGGATACCGCAATGGCAAAACTGACCGCGCGTTATGAAAGGGAATTATTGAATCCTGAAGAAGCCCTGAAGCTCGGTTCTGTTTCCAGAATTGTGATGCCAGGACACAGCCGTAAAGTTTTGGGTAATACGCTTTGCTATTTGTTGAGGCATTATCAACCCTGTGCCATGGGTGGTCCACAGAGGGAATAGCTGAAACAGCTTGAAAAATCCACCAAAAAGACTATTCTTGTTTGTCTGTTTCTACTGATTCAACGATTGAAAAATCTCACAAAAAATTTAGATGCTTGAATTTATCGGGTGGGATCCCCGGGTACCGAGCTCGAATTCGCCCTATAGTGAGTCGTATTACAATTCACTGGCCGTCGTTTTACAA
>ENA-OVAD01000003-OVAD01000003.1-marine-metagenome-genome-assembly--contig:-NODE-3-length-44311-cov-416.001854_pt1 | contig 44311 bp, 57 predicted proteins | sample MGYA00237985_ERZ584546 | MGnify/ENA primary metagenome ERZ584546 (study PRJEB26544, sample SAMN05421971) | marine metagenome | isolation source: Line P, North Pacific Ocean | place: Canada:British... | reverse complement strand
ATAGCCAATTCAGAGTAATAAACTGTGATAATCAACCCTCATCAATGATGACGAACTAACCCCCGATATCAAGTCACATGACGAAGGGAAAGAGAAGGAAATCAACTGTGACAAACTGCCCTCAAATTTGGCTTCCTTAAAAATTACAGTTCAAAAAGTATGAGAAAATCCATGCAGGCTGAAGGAAACAGCAAAACTGTGACAAATTACCCTCAGTAGGTCAGAACAAATGTGACGAACCACCCTCAAATCTGTGACAGATAACCCTCAGACTATCCTGTCGTCATGGAAGTGATATCGCGGAAGGAAAATACGATATGAGTCGTCTGGCGGCCTTTCTTTTTCTCAATGTATGAGAGGCGCATTGGAGTTCTGCTGTTGATCTCATTAACACAGACCTGCAGGAAGCGGCGGCGGAAGTCAGGCATACGCTGGTAACTTTGAGGCAGCTGGTAACGCTCTATGATCCAGTCGATTTTCAGAGAGACGATGCCTGAGCCATCCGGCTTACGATACTGACACAGGGATTCGTATAAACGCATGGCATACGGATTGGTGATTTCTTTTGTTTCACTAAGCCGAAACTGCGTAAACCGGTTCTGTAACCCGATAAAGAAGGGAATGAGATATGGGTTGATATGTACACTGTAAAGCCCTCTGGATGGACTGTGCGCACGTTTGATAAACCAAGGAAAAGATTCATAGCCTTTTTCATCGCCGGCATCCTCTTCAGGGCGATAAAAAACCACTTCCTTCCCCGCGAAACTCTTCAATGCCTGCCGTATATCCTTACTGGCTTCCGCAGAGGTCAATCCGAATATTTCAGCATATTTAGCAACATGGATCTCGCAGATACCGTCATGTTCCTGTAGGGTGCCATCAGATTTTCTGATCTGGTCAACGAACAGATACAGCATACGTTTTTGATCCCGGGAGAGACTATATGCCGCCTCAGTGAGGTCGTTTGACTGGACGATTCGCGGGCTATTTTTACGTTTCTTGTGATTGATAACCGCTGTTTCCGCCATGACAGATCCATGTGAAGTGTGACAAGTTTTTAGATTGTCACACTAAATAAAAAAGAGTCAATAAGCAGGGATAACTTTGTGAAAAAACAGCTTCTTCTGAGGGCAATTTGTCACAGGGTTAAGGGCAATTTGTCACAGACAGGACTGTCATTTGAGGGTGATTTGTCACACTGAAAGGGCAATTTGTCACAACACCTTCTCTAGAACCAGCATGGATAAAGGCCTACAAGGCGCTCTAAAAAAGAAGATCTAAAAACTATAAAAAAAATAATTATAAAAATATCCCCGTGGATAAGTGGATAACCCCAAGGGAAGTTTTTTCAGGCATCGTGTGTAAGCAGAATATATAAGTGCTGTTCCCTGGTGCTTCCTCGCTCACTCGACCGGGAGGGTTCGAGAAGGGGGGGCACCCCCCTTCGGCGTGCGCGGTCACGCGCACAGGGCGCAGCCCTGGTTAAAAACAAGGTTTATAAATATTGGTTTAAAAGCAGGTTAAAAGACAGGTTAGCGGTGGCCGAAAAACGGGCGGAAACCCTTGCAAATGCTGGATTTTCTGCCTGTGGACAGCCCCTCAAATGTCAATAGGTGCGCCCCTCATCTGTCAGCACTCTGCCCCTCAAGTGTCAAGGATCGCGCCCCTCATCTGTCAGTAGTCGCGCCCCTCAAGTGTCAATACCGCAGGGCACTTATCCCCAGGCTTGTCCACATCATCTGTGGGAAACTCGCGTAAAATCAGGCGTTTTCGCCGATTTGCGAGGCTGGCCAGCTCCACGTCGCCGGCCGAAATCGAGCCTGCCCCTCATCTGTCAACGCCGCGCCGGGTGAGTCGGCCCCTCAAGTGTCAACGTCCGCCCCTCATCTGTCAGTGAGGGCCAAGTTTTCCGCGAGGTATCCACAACGCCGGCGGCCGGCCGCGGTGTCTCGCACACGGCTTCGACGGCGTTTCTGGCGCGTTTGCAGGGCCATAGACGGCCGCCAGCCCAGCGGCGAGGGCAACCAGCCGAGGGCTTCGCCCTGTCGCTCGACTGCGGCGAGCACTACTGGCTGTAAAAGGACAGACCACATCATGGTTCTGTGTTCATTAGGTTGTTCTGTCCATTGCTGACATAATCCGCTCCACTTCAACGTAACACCGCACGAAGATTTCTATTGTTCCTGAAGGCATATTCAAATCGTTTTCGTTACCGCTTGCAGGCATCATGACAGAACACTACTTCCTATAAACGCTACACAGGCTCCTGAGATTAATAATGCGGATCTCTACGATAATGGGAGATTTTCCCGACTGTTTCGTTCGCTTCTCAGTGGATAACAGCCAGCTTCTCTGTTTAACAGACAAAAACAGCATATCCACTCAGTTCCACATTTCCATATAAAGGCCAAGGCATTTATTCTCAGGATAATTGTTTCAGCATCGCAACCGCATCAGACTCCGGCATCGCAAACTGCACCCGGTGCCGGGCAGCCACATCCAGCGCAAAAACCTTCGTGTAGACTTCCGTTGAACTGATGGACTTATGTCCCATCAGGCTTTGCAGAACTTTCAGCGGTATACCGGCATACAGCATGTGCATCGCATAGGAATGGCGGAACGTATGTGGTGTGACCGGAACAGAGAACGTCACACCGTCAGCAGCAGCGGCGGCAACCGCCTCCCCAATCCAGGTCCTGACCGTTCTGTCCGTCACTTCCCAGATCCGCGCTTTCTCTGTCCTTCCTGTGCGACGGTTACGCCGCTCCATGAGCTTATCGCGAATAAATACCTGTGACGGAAGATCACTTCGCAGAATAAATAAATCCTGGTGTCCCTGTTGATACCGGGAAGCCCTGGGCCAACTTTTGGCGAAAATGAGACGTTGATCGGCACGTAAGAGGTTCCAACTTTCACCATAATGAAATAAGATCACTACCGGGCGTATTTTTTGAGTTATCGAGATTTTCAGGAGCTAAGGAAGCTAAAATGGAGAAAAAAATCACTGGATATACCACCGTTGATATATCCCAATGGCATCGTAAAGAACATTTTGAGGCATTTCAGTCAGTTGCTCAATGTACCTATAACCAGACCGTTCAGCTGGATATTACGGCCTTTTTAAAGACCGTAAAGAAAAATAAGCACAAGTTTTATCCGGCCTTTATTCACATTCTTGCCCGCCTGATGAATGCTCATCCGGAATTTCGTATGGCAATGAAAGACGGTGAGCTGGTGATATGGGATAGTGTTCACCCTTGTTACACCGTTTTCCATGAGCAAACTGAAACGTTTTCATCGCTCTGGAGTGAATACCACGACGATTTCCGGCAGTTTCTACACATATATTCGCAAGATGTGGCGTGTTACGGTGAAAACCTGGCCTATTTCCCTAAAGGGTTTATTGAGAATATGTTTTTCGTCTCAGCCAATCCCTGGGTGAGTTTCACCAGTTTTGATTTAAACGTGGCCAATATGGACAACTTCTTCGCCCCCGTTTTCACCATGGGCAAATATTATACGCAAGGCGACAAGGTGCTGATGCCGCTGGCGATTCAGGTTCATCATGCCGTTTGTGATGGCTTCCATGTCGGCAGAATGCTTAATGAATTACAACAGTACTGCGATGAGTGGCAGGGCGGGGCGTAATTTTTTTAAGGCAGTTATTGGTGCCCTTAAACGCCTGGTTGCTACGCCTGAATAAGTGATAATAAGCGGATGAATGGCAGAAATTCGATGATAAGCTGTCAAACATGAGAATTGGTCGACGGCCCGGGCGGCCGCAAGGGGTTCGCGTTGGCCGATTCATTAATGCAGCTGGCACGACAGGTTTCCCGACTGGAAAGCGGGCAGTGAGCGCAACGCAATTAATGTGAGTTAGCTCACTCATTAGGCACCCCAGGCTTTACACTTTATGCTTCCGGCTCGTATGTTGTGTGGAATTGTGAGCGGATAACAATTTCACACAGGAAACAGCTATGACCATGATTACGCCAAGCTATTTAGGTGAGACTATAGAATACTCAAGCTTGCATGCCTGCAGGTCGACTCTAGAGGATCCCACGGGAGCGAAATAGCTTTAAAGGAACTCCGCACCAAGCGGAACACCCTTCTCGAACAGACCGACCGGTACGCCATCACGGATTATCCTCACTCAAATTTAGTGGTGCAACAGACCTGGTTTGATTACCGCCAAGCCCTTCGCGACCTTCCCACGGCGACCGAAGATCCAGCGAACCCGGTTTGGCCAACTGCCCCGACTTCGTAGGACTTGTACTTCACTCGTTCCCACCCCCAAACTTTACAAACCCATACCAAAGGTTTCTAAGGTTCGTCGCCCCAGTCTCACGATTGGCCTACGGCCAAGTGTGAATTCTTTCCTCCCCTTATAATAAATGTCGTACTACTCGAACCTTGTGAGTATCGTTCAGTCCAACGTCGTTTCTAATGTCACCGTGGCTGAATACTCTAATCTCTCAGTGGACGACCAGGCGAACTACTTGGAGTGTAACTATTACTCCTCGAATAGTGTGGGATACTACTCGAATCTCATGGTCTATGATGGAATCAATGTATTCTCCAACATTTCCTCGAATGCCTATAATGAATTAACCCCCGATCAACAGGGTGGATTTACCCCGGTCATAGAATACTCTAACGTCACGACAACGGATAGTCCCCACCACTATGTCAAGGTGATCACACACTACTCAAATCTCGTGGTTTCAAATGTTGTGACCTACTCCAACATAGACTCGAATGCGTACTCAAATTTGGTCACAACCCGACCCTCATACACAGTGTTCCGGAAATACGTTCCAACTGGATACTTTGAAATTTCGGTCCAAGAGTACGCTGCAAAGTCCCTAGAAGAACGGGCAGAATACGTTCCCGTGACTATTCCAGAGATGATTACTTCTAATTTACAGGGGTTCTATACCCTTGTCCCAAGTCCCGAGTGACGGAGTCACTCGTTCCAGTCGCTTTGCGACTGACCTCTTCACACTTTTTACAAACTACTTTTGTCCTAGTTTGTAACAAGTATCAAACGAAAGTCCTTCGGACTTTTAGTGTTTAAAAAAACCTCATCTTATATTAAATGTCGTTCGAACCACCAGAAGGCATTCTGGACATTGGGAATGCCACACTTCGGGTGGGAAAACTTGAAGTTGCTGAAACCTCAGGTCTGAACCAGGGTCTCTTGAATATCGTAAAGAACAACCTACTCATAACTTCAAACACTGAATATGCCAGCTCTAATACATGGGGTATCAAGCTCCCTACAACTTGGGTAGCTGATTTTGATGTTAAGGGTCATTCAGAAAAATATGTAGAGTTTAACTTTTACAATGAAGGGTCTACTTCTAATACTTCGGGATACACCCTAAATTTTAATGATACTACATTAAGTTTGAGATATGACAATGGATCTTGGACTACGGCGACGATCCCCACTATAGTCAATACCTACCGAAAAGTCAATATCTTCTTCGAGAGGAATGTCATAGCGGTATCTATCGATGGAACCCGAGTTCTTTACTATAAACATGCGGGTAATCCACCCCCTGTTATGTCACGTGTCATCAGTACGACTGGCTCCGCTTTTGTGAATGTTTTCATAGAGGAGAATGCCACAAATTCAAAATTCAAAAACCTTAGAATCGTTAACGGACGATTCATTTCTGATCAAACGAGTAACATCGCGTTCATAGGTGGTAACCTAGGCGTGGGTGTGAACTCCCCCCAAGAAGCCCTCGATATCCGAGGGAACATGCACCTCACTAGGGTCTCCAACGTTTCGCAAATCAAGGTGGACTCCAACGTGGTCACCGAATACACGGGACCCCACGATCGACCCCTGCGGAAGTACCCGGAGGTGGCTATGACTGCTGATGCCGAAACAGCTTCTGGGTACAAGGGGTACAAAGTAACAACTAATGGAAATTATTCTGGTAGATTCGGATGGGAAGCTTTTGATTCTAACCCTTTAGGAAGTTCATGGGCAACCGAAGAGGCAACATATTCTCACTCTGGGGATGGTGAAGATGCTAACACAGCCGGACAAACGGCTGGAACTTTTACGGCGGGTGGTACCAATTATACTGGTCACTGGATTAAAGTAGAGCTCCCAAAAGCTATAAAATTACAAAGAGCGTTTATTAACGCGTACAATAACGATACCGCAGGGAATGATGACAGAAGACCCAAAAAAGGCGTCTTTTTAGGAAGTAATAATGACTCTACATGGGACTTGGTTCATACCTTTGATGGAGACCTAGGTTGGAGTGACATTGTGAGTAACCAAGACGGGGCTACTATTAACTTCTCAAATATTTCAACTAAATACAAATACATTTTACTTCTTGTAGAAGAAAAACAGTTACCATCATCTTCTAGTGCCACTCGAATAGAAATATTTAACATTGAATACTACGGCCACGAAGAAGGCAGTGGCTCCCTAGACACCACCCTAAAGACCGTGTACAACGTGCCGGCGACCACGGGGACCCAGTTGGAGGTCTACTATGATGCGAAGGACTTGACGACGATGCCTGGCACTGTGACGGACCTAGCTGGTGGCGACCAAAATGGTTCGGTGAGTTCGGCGACTTTAGACATAACTGATGGTATCGAGTCATTTAATTTTGACGGAACTCTTAATAACGCAATTACCACAACATTACCCTCTACATTTGTGGGTAATCAAGTTCATTCAGTGGCTTTTTGGTTTTATTACACGTCGACAAAATCCGTGATATACCCATTTCACATTGGTACTAACAATACTAACGATTCTATAGGGATGTTTATAGGAGATGGAACTGACAGTACAGGAATTTATCTAAACTATTTCTTTTTTGGTAACGATTGTACTATCACTTCACATAATCCTTTGGTTGTTGGAACTTGGAATCACGTAGCCTTAGTTCATAACGGGGTAGAATCAGAAAGAAAAGTATACATAAATAATACCCAAATTGAATTTGATACTATCAGTAATACTGGACCATTAAGTTTACCCGCCAGTTCTACGTTATATATAGGTAGAAGCTCTTATAACAGTGCTGGAGATGCTACGATTAAAATGGCGAACTTCCGCCTCTATTCCAAGGTCCTCAGTGCTGAACAGATACAAGAGCTCTACGATTACCAAAAGGATTACTTTTTTGGGTCCAAGTCCCAAGTGACCCTGTACAAGGGACACTTGGGCGTGGGGGTCACCGAACCCTCGGGCCAATTGGAACTCGCGGGAGATGAGCGAATCCAAGAGTATCCTCCTAGGGCCTTGACGGGCTACGAAACGTTGGTGGAGGGCCACGGTGTGTTTTGTGCGAGTGCGAGTAGTACATATGGTGACTATTATCCATGGGAAGCATTTGATAGAAACACTACAGATACCGCGGCTCAACAGGCTGTGTGGCACACATTAGCAGACTTTACTAGTGCTACCCCTGGTATATACAACGCGGGTGCCTCATTAGGAGGATACACTGGTGCATGGCTTAAACTGAAATTACCATATTCAATAAAACCATCGAAGGTTTCTATTCATCCCCGTACGTACAACGGCGCACCACCCGTCGCCGATTATGACCAAAATCCTAAAGATTTCCTGATATTAGGAAGTAAAGATGATAACACTTGGGATGTTTTAAGTACACAAACTGGTGTCGTATTTGGTACAACATGGAAAGATTTTACACTTTCACCGGGTAACAATACTTATAATTATTTTGCTATATCTTGTACTAAAGTTAAACACGGACAATATTTTGCTATAGCCGATATGAAATATTTCGGCACCCCCGGTCCCACGACCCTCGATAAGGGTTCGCTGAGCTTAGGGCGGTCCCTCGATGTTCCCCGCATTTCGCGGTACGACGTGGATACGGAAACCCCGAGACCCGAGAAGATAATTTTGGATTTCGATACCACCAAAATGTATGATGCTCCCGGCACGTCATACAGCTCACACATGGCATTAGACAATTCTGGATTCCGCCGTAATGGAAACTTTCGTGGTGCAATAGGAAATTATTATTCCACCGCAGATAAGGCATTTAAGTTTATAGGAGATGGGTATTTACAAACTGATTATAATATTATATCGGGAAACCCCCCTATGTCCCAATCTATTTGGTTTAATTATACGGGTGGAAGTATTGAAACATTGTATAGTATTACCGCTGGATACAGTACTAATAATGTATTTTGGGTTTATGTTTCTGGTGATGTATTAACTGTTGATTTTAACGCGAATACAGTGTCTTTTACCGACCCGAATACTGGATCAAGTGCTATAGGTCCCGACCAATGGTATCATCTTGTTATTACGTATGATGGAAATTCGACAATCGGTGGACGTAGATGTTATATAAACGGTGTGGAACAAGTATCTTCAGCTGTGTCTGGGAGTAGCGCAAATGGTACTTTATCACTCGGATCTGCACGAGTAACATTAGGTGCGTTAGATCATAGTACTATACATGCCATGGTAGGTTTACTCAGTAACTTCAAACTCTACAACGTCGTCCTCGAACCCTCAGAGGTCCGTAAACTCTACCGTCTCGGCCGAACCGGGCGGTCCATGGTCATCAGCGACACGGCCGTCGGCATCGGGAGAGAACCTGAAGTGCAATTGGATGTACGAGGAACGGTAAGATTTGATAATGCTTATATTGAGAATATATTTAGTCCATCTTTACTTGGTCACCAAACATGTTTTGGTGGTGGAAGCGTAAGTTACAACGCCTCCAACAGCAGGCTTAGATGGAGTTCGGATATAGTAATTATACCTAATCATCATACGAATGGAAGTCAGTCTATGCACTGTCGTATAAGATGCCCCGCAGATGGTGAAACAATAAATTATTATAATCCAGCCGGTGCGCACAGCACCTCCGCGGTGACTAGTTCTGGAATCTATCTCGCGGCATGGCAGTCATTATGGTACACGGTACCTGACGATGGTCCAGTAACCTCTATTCCCAGTCAGTTTATGGTCATGGATTACTATAGCCCTAGATTCCCTGTACTTGGTACTAATTCTATACTCATTGCTGTAAGATTCGCGGACGGTCTTGACAATGAATTATACTTTCCAAGTATAAGAGGGAGGATCAATGTGTAGTAGTTTTATTTCATAATGTATTATATATGTCGACGTTTGTGAGACTCGATGAAAATCTTAATGTAATTAATATATATTATGGTGAAACTGTAGTACAGGAAGGTGATATAGAGATACCAAAAGAATATTATTTAGATGCTATCACTTTTCAGCGAGACGAAAATGGACAGGTTACCATTGAACGAATAATAGAAAGGGAACAGGAACTTAGGGAGGTAGATATGGGCAGAGTACGTGTACGTCGGAACAGACTTCTCTCAGAAAGTGATTGGACGCAAGTTAACGACGTTGTTCTTTCAAATGACCGAGAATGGAAAATTTATCGTCAGGCTCTCCGTGACATCACTGATACTACAGAAGATCCTAGGAACTTGAATTGGCCCACACATCCCCAGTAATCAACTTCATCCCATTCTCCCACGAATCCCTCAGGTTCGTCGAAGTATGGTATCTAACCAGTGAAGTTCTATGAACTTCCCAGCTTAAAAATAAACTCTCACTATATTATAAAATGTCTGGTGGTATTGCCCAACTCGTAGCCGTCGGAGCCCAGGATGTGCACCTCGTCGGTCAGCCCGAGGTGTCTTTCTTCAGGTCCACCTACAAACGTCACACTAATTTTTCCCAAACTGTCGAGCGTCAAGTCATCCAAGGCAACGTCTCGAATGATGGTATGTCCACCGTCCGCTTCGAGCGCAAGGGTGACATGCTCAACTATGTCTACCTCGTCCCCAACACAGGTACCGCGACGGTTGCCGTTGCTGACTGGAGGACTGTAATTTCCAAGGTTGAATTATTAATTGGTGGTCAACTTGTGGATGAACAAGATTCTACCTACTCTACCCTCATCGCTCCCACTCTCTCCGCAACCTCCTCCTCCAAGTCGGTTGCCGGTGATCTCTATGGTGGCTCCACCAACGAGCGCTTCTACCCTCTCAGGTTTGCTTTCTGTGAAAACTGGCAGACTGCCCTTCCTCTCATTGCTCTCCAGTACCACGATGTGGAGCTTCGCATCACTTGGGGTCCCAACGCCGCTGATTCCAGCAAGAAGTGGGACATCTACGCGAACTACGCCTACCTCGATACCCAGGAGCGCGAAGTCTTCGCTTCCCAGCCCCAAAATATGCTGATCACCCAAACTCAGAAGGCGATCTCTTCGGGCTCCAAGATCCAAGAGCTCAATTTCAACCACCCAGTCAAGTACCTTGCCTCGGCGGACAGCTCTGCTCTCGCGATCCTCAACAATAATAACAAGCTCAAGCTCCAAATTAACGGCACCGATGTGTCCGACTTCAAGTTTGCGAACCCTAACTACACCTCGGTTCCTCTCTACTACCACACCTCCCATGGTAACTCTACCCCCGGCGGCGTCGCGGGTGGCCTCGGGCTCTTCACGTACCCTTTCTGCCTTGAGACTGGTAAGCTGCAGCCCACCGGTACCCTCAACTTTTCGCGACTTGACTCGGCTCGTATTGTAAATGATCAGCAGTCGGTCAACAAGGATATTTATGCCGTAAATTACAATGTTCTCCGCATTGAGAATGGCATGGGAGGCCTTTTATATTCTAACTAAATAGTAAATGTGGGACCTTATTTTCCTACTCGCCATCGTTTTTGTATTGACGTACGATCCTAAATCCAGGACACTCGAAACGTTTATCGGTCAACCCAAGACACCGTCGACCAGTAAATCTTGTGAAAATACGCATTACGAAGCCGTCCAGTTTGCACAGACACCATATGAATGTTCACCCCAAGGTAGGACTAAGATGGGTGTAATTACTTAAAAAGAAAAAGGGATAGACAAGTATATGATTCCCCTTAATCACGAAAATGTTATGATGATCGCCACAGCAGTATGTGTTGTAGGTGTTATTTTCCTACTTCGCGAGCTTCATAAGACTCGTGAGGAACTCTATGAGCTTCGAGATTTCTCAGAGGATGTCATGGAAAAGCTCAATTCTATCGATGGAGACGGTGACGGGGATGACAATTTATCGGAAATGACCCCAGAAGAGGAAAAATTGATTGAATAAACATATCCGCATATTATAACTTGCGAATGAGCAATGAAAAAGTACAAGGCGATTGCAATACCGGTTAGCTTTGTCGACGGCAAGCCGAGATTCCTCACTGTGAGAGATTGGAGATTCAAGGAATGGATATTTGTCACAGGAGGATGTAGAAGACGAGAAATTTACAACCCGATTCGTTGTGCTCTTAGAGAACTGGAAGAAGAGACTAGGGGGGTTATATCACTAAAAAATGGACAGTACACCGAGTTTAAGTTTATACATAAAGAGAGTCCCACGGTTGATTTGGAATATAATGTCTTTATATTCTTTGTCAATTACACCAGGTCTCAGCAAAATGAATTCGTACGAAGATTCTATGAAGAAAAGCAAAAAACATCAGTAAAGAAGGCACTCCACCAACCGTATAAGAAAACGTATGACGAGAATGACTTTATGAGTTTTGATACTCTAGAAGAATACAATTCACGTAAACGTTGGAAATTGATAGTGGACAACGTGATTAAAAATCCAGAGTTTTACTCATGCATAAGTTCTCACAATAGAAAAACCTTCTCTATAAAATAATGAAGTCCAAGGCTTTCATATTGATGCAAATTGAGCAGCTTCTAGATAAGAATAGGGGGATGTGCGAAGATGAAATTGCTCAGTGGAAAGAAGATAACAAAGATAAAACTGTATATGAACTTCTAGTTATAAAGAAAGACTTAGCAGAAAAAAAAGTATACCAAGATGTTTCATTTATGAAGTGGTTTAGAGATGAAGACCAATAAATGGATATGTTTAAGAGTTGGTGTGCGTCTCAAAAATTTGATAATGCATCCAATCTATCACATGTGCTCATGGACGGAGGAAAACTCTCTGTGCCATTTGATAGATTGAACGAATTCTATGAGAGATACATAGAAGCTATCGGTACTAGTGAAAAGTTATTCGTTGTGGAACAAAAGACTCCAACTTATAACTTCTTCATTGATATTGATTACAAAGACCAAGATTCACTCTCAGTTGAGGAGATCAAGTCTATATGTAAAATTATATGTGACAAGGTGAAACGTCACGGTGGTAAGAATTGTCTCATATCTGTGTCGCCTCCAAAGAAGGTGGGTGACTTAATGAAGACTGGGGTACACTTGAACTGGCCAGATTTTGTTGTAGATCAAAGTTCTGCGATTGCTTTGAGAGACCATGTCCTTGTGGCCCTCTCGACTGCTAAGAGTTCATACGACTGGAATGATATCATAGATTCATCTGTGTATGGTGATCTTCAGAGAAGGACTAAAGGAAGTGGTTTTAGAATGCCATGGTCGTATAAGAAAGCTAAACACGACGCATGTGGTGGACGAGGATGTTCTAGTTGTGAAAACGGTAAAGTGAACCAATTAGCATATCTCCCAGTTTTCATGTACACCCCAGAGCCTCTGAGTACAATTATTCGTGTACAACCGACACCAGATGTCAAACTCTTAAAAATGTCCGCGGTTCGCACAGATGCTCCACAGACTACATTTGTTAAACCACCTTCTATGCCTATGAGGGAGGGTGCCTTTACAGAAGACGAAATTAAGGATGAACTTCAGGATGAAGAACTCAAATACATGATACAGTCTTTCGTTCAGAAGAATCTTGAGGGGCAATCCACTGCTTACATTACTAAACTTTTCAAACACAAAAATACATTCCTAGTTGCAACGAATTCAAATTATTGTGAAAATCTGAGAAGAGAGCACAATTCAAACCATGTATGGTTCATCATCAGTGGTAAACTCATTATACAGAAGTGTTTCTGTCGTTGTGAAACTCTCAGGGGAAGGAAGGATGGTTTCTGTAAAGACTTCTGTGGTCGTCGCCATGAGCTACCGAGTCCAATAATCAATAAGTTGTATCCCAAAAAGGAAGAAATCCAAAACTGTCCAGAAATCAAGAAATTTATTGAAAAACCCCAACCTAAACAAGTAGAGATAAAACCCTTATTACAGAGATTTGTTCGGAAATATATGAGTAACCAGTTGGACACTACGATTGTAAGTGTCAAGAGAACGAAAACCAATTACGTAGCCCTCACAACCTCAATGTATTGCGAATCTATCAATGGAGAGCACACAGATCACGTGATGTCTTATGTCATCAAAGGTAACAAAATAACACAACAATGTCCGGTTTGTAAAGGGAGTAAAAATAAGGCTAGAACACATCAAATTGTCGATAACAATCTCGTAAAACTACTTAAACAATAATACGGAGTACTATTAAATGGTTATAGTTACTCGTACCCGTTCAGGAAGACATATAAAGAAACCTGCTCTATTCCAGGCTACGGAAAGTGTTTTAGAAGATGATTATGGTACGGATGAACATGATACTGATATAGATTCCGAATTAGATACAGATGATGAATTATACGACGAAGACAGTGAGGAAGAATATGAGGAAGACGCAGACGAAAATGGTAATCTCAAAGACTTTGTGGTAGATGATGAAAGTGAAAGTGAGGAAGAAAGTGCTTAAAAAAAACCGTTTATATATTAGAAAATGGAAACTGATATTGGTAACCCCATTGAATATAATCCCGTTCTCCAAGAAGTTCCAGAGGAGAAAGATGAAAGTAACGAGAAACACTCCGAGGAGTATTATTTTCATCCGTCTGATTATCCACCGCCACCCCAACAACCTTATCAAGGTCAGGAGTCCTTTGATTTATTCAAGAATGTTGACAAGTCAACTTGGATCATAGCGTTTGCAGTATTTTTACTTGGCTTTTTTATGGGGAAAACCATGCAACCAGTTATCCTCAGGTACACTTGAGAATGGAACAAACTTTCCTATATTACCAACTTTTGGGGGTATGAAATGATTAATAAAAGGATCTTTATATGTATCCTTAATAAATCCAGCAGTAGTACTGGCTTCAGGTATTTTAACCTTTTTCTTCTCCTTTTTGTTTTCTGGGGTCATCCCCTCAAAAAACAAAATAAAGAAAGCACTGACGAGAATGATTGTTACGATTGTACCAATCATTTAGTATTAGTTATGAAAATTATTTACTTGGAAGAAACCTCGGGTTCACCTTCCTCATTGGATTCCTCGATCGTAGCCTCAGTGGAAGCAGCAGCTTCCTCACGCTGCTTCTGACGATCCTTCATCTCTTGGCTAACAATCTCATCAGCCTCCTTGACGAGATCCTCCATATTAGCATCAGGCTTCTCCTTCTTGAGACGCTCTAGAATCTCAGCTGGGTGAGAGATGGGAGCCTCATCTGGTTTGGTATAGAATGTGGAGTTGTCATCACCAGGGGCGAAGCCAGTCTTGTCGGACATACCCTGTTTACGTTCATTGAACATACGAGCAGCCTGAGCCTGATTCTCCTTATAACCAGTCATGATTTCCTCAAGCTTATCATTAGTGTAGTGAACATCCTCAATCTTAGAGGAGTCGGGTGGGATGAGGAGCCACTTGTACATGTCAACTACATAGATATCAAACGTGGGATCCTCCTTCTGAAGACGCTTGGCGTGATTCGCAGCTTCGTCACGATTCGCGAAGGTTCCTCGGATCTTGATACCAAACTTATCATTCTTCTGTGGGCATTCGGGGCCAACAATAGAAAGGCAAGCGAAAACCTGACCAGGGACGGTTGTATAATCTTGTTCAAGAGACATTATACCTTTTGAACGTTTGTAAACTTTAAGCCCTAAGTAGAGAATTAAAGATATGAAACTATCATGAATTATGGAAGAGATTCGTAAAAACCACAACGACGCCAAGAGAGAGCTCATTCAGAGTGTCACAAGGAGTGGTCAACACATTCTTGATGTTGGTTGTGGTTTTGGGGGTGATTTACAGAAGTGGCACAAGTGTGGTGCCAATATCAATATGTGTGACCCGGAACCTACGGCTCTCGTCGAAGCCAAATCTAGAGCAAAAAACATGCATATGCGGGTGAATTTTTACGAGGGTGACATACACAACTGCCCAAAGAGAAAATTTGACGTTGTCTGTTTCAACTTCTCATTACATTACATCTTCAAGACTAAGGATCTCTTCTTCAGTTCCATCCACGAAATCCGAAAACGCGTAAAACCAGGTGGACTTCTGATTGGTATCATCCCAGATTCTGAAAAGATTATATTCAAAACACCACTTCAAGATGATATGGGAAACTTCTTCAAACTCAAGGATCATGGGAATGGTGGCTTTGGTGAGAAGTTATTTGTACATCTCACAGATACCCCGTATTACGCAGAAGGGCCCAAGTCAGAACCAGTTGGGTACAAAGACCTATTGGTGACACACCTAGAGGAGCTTGGTTTCAAATTACAACTTTGGGAGGGTCTTCGGGGTAACCCAATCTCAGAGTTGTACAGTAAATTTATCTTTGCTTATACTAGATGATACCTTTTTTAGTATTGATCGTGATCAACCTGATCATACTTTTCATGATACGTGAACCAGAGAATTTCGCAGAAGTTAAAAAGAGGTACAAAATTCTCAGAGAACACATTGAGAAAACGAACAATGAAAAGTTTCGTGTGTTGATACGCCCAATTCCCTTGACAGCATTGAGGAAGATGTCAGGAACGGTGGGTTACAATGTGAACAAAGGGGCGGACATAACCATATGTATAGACGGTGAAGTAAATGAGATTATGCATGTGTTAATTCATGAGCTTGCGCACAGTACGGTACCCGAGTGGACACATTCTGAAAACTTTTGGAACAACTTCATGGAGTTGAGAGGGGTATGTGAATCTATAGGAATTTACACTAGATTGCCAGACAAGACCAAATTCTGCGGTCAATACATTCAGGATAAATAAAATCTCGTAATAAGATAAATGCAAACTCCTGTTAATGATATGTTAGCAGCGATTTTTTCGTGGGTTGTGTTCTATGCGGTTACACAAGTCCCTAAGCACACTGATAACTACTACGCAAACCTAATTTTCTTAACCGTTGTTATTCCCAACGCCGCTCGCGCCATTGTTGGTGACATTCCCCGTCTCGCAGTCGATCGCTCTTTCTTTGCTATGGCGACCCTTTTCGCGCTCATCATCACCTTCGCTATTAACGAATGGTGGAAGCGTTCCAAGGATACGGTCAAGAATTTTCATAAGAGTGATAGAAGGAAGCATTTGGAGTTGAATGGTGTTTTAGCTACCGCTTTCATTGGTGGTGCTTTGATTACCTACTTCAGTGGCATAGATAATTCTATCTATAACAACATGATGCAGGCTTAAGTCCTGATAATGTAGCTCTTCGCAAAGAAGAAGATGATAGCGGCTACTCCTCCAGTAGTCGCTAAACCAACCATACTTCTACCCCCTTGTTCGTTAAGGAACTTGGGGATAGAGGTCGCAAGACGATCCTGAATGGGCTTGCTAACGGCAATAGCAGTACAAACAGCTACAACTAGGGAAGTAAGTTGATCGTCGGTGAGATTGAGAGGGTTTTTGCTCTCGGGAGCCTCCTCCTTAGTTTTTTGGGCGGGGGAGGGGTAAGCAGCTTGGGGTTGAGCAGCGACCATTTGAGGCATGACACCCTGTACCCTGGGATCCTCTGTCATCGCGGGTGGTTCCATCATAATGTCATTAATGGGCGTAGAGTCCATCGTGTCTTTATTTGTACCCATATTTTTTTCCTCTTGTTTAAACGCTGTAGAGGGTTTATCTTGGGTCTGTAATGGTACCATACCTTCACCATCATCAAAGAGGTTCATAGTGTACACGTGTTCGGAAGACATGTTATTATAATCACATGTTTTCTTGAAGTGTTAAGTGACGCGCCTATTTCTTTTTCGTAATCGTGAGTTTGGTTTTCTTTGTCGTCTTTTTAGCGTCCTGCTCCATTTGATTTATATGCTTTGGGTTGTACATCTTCTTATGCATATTCCAAAGTTGGGGGCTACCAACTCTGAAGTTTTTCCGAAGAGTTGCTTTGTACCAAAATACACAATCTTGAATCTTGTTAGACTTCACAGTATTGTCTAACACGAGGCATTCGTAATTTTCTGTACACGCATCCATCACCTTACAGAACATATCAAAGGATGGAAATATACCAAAGAATGATTTGTAAAGTTTCTCTCTATTTTGTATGATGTTCTCTCTCAAAATAAACACGTAATCCACATTGGCTCGTAGTGCTGGTGGTAAGTCCATCACATATTGCATCGTCAACATGAAGAAGATTTTCCAATGACGACCATTCATAAAACACTGTCGAATACACGTATCTTTTAGAAACTTTGAGTCATACATACAGTCATCCAGAAGCATGAAGGCTCCACAATTTGTTTTTCCCCCACCCACCAGCTTTCTCTGTCTAGCCATAACCCTCTCTATGGCCTCTCTGTCGTAGTCACCATAGACGAATAGGTCAGGAATGAATTCGGAATAAAAGTGATTTCCCTCTTCTGTTCCAGAAAGCACTATTCCCGCTGGTAAATGTTTCTTATGATACATAATATCCTTCACTAGGGTTGATTTACCTGTATTACGCTTCCCTATGAATACACAAACCCTATCATCGGTGATCGTCTCGGGTTTGAATTTCTTCAACTGAAGATTCATTCTAGTATAGCGTTCCGTTTTATTTACCAAAATTTTACTCATATACAGTAGGAATGGCTGGTCGATTAAGACTTGCTACATCAGGAATCCAAGATCAGTGGTTAACCGGTGAACCACAGTTTTCATATTTCCTGATGAATTTCAAGAGACATACGAAGTTTTCGTTCGACTATGTAGAGAGCCAGTTCGATGGAAAGATTGATTTCGGTAGTCTTCTCACATGTAGGGTTCCTAACGATAAGGGGGATCTCATCAAGAACTTTAACCTCAAGGTTACTCTCACAAATCCAAACCCCAGTGCCAACGTATGGAGTAAATCTATAATATCACATCTTATAGATTACGCTGAGCTTGTTATTGGTGGGCAAGTTGTACAAAAGATTACAGGGGAATACATTTACATGTATCAGCAGCTTCATAGTACCAATGATGATATTGAACAGACTCTGTACTTCTTAAATGGACATGGTAATATACTTTCGTATACGGGTGAGTACTCATACTTTATGGATATCCCATTCTATTTCTATAGAAACCCTAGCCTATCTATACCAACGTGTGCCCTCAGAAAACAAATTGTGGAGGTTAGAATCAAGACGAGACCCCTAAGGGAACTTATACACTTTGGTGCACCTGAAACGATTAATGCTTCTATAAAGAAGTTCTCGTTGGATACAGAGTTTGTGTATATCACTGATGATGAAAAGGGATTCCTGGTATCTAGACCAATTGATTATGTCATTACACAACTCCAGATTGCCAACTTCAAAATGAACCCTGGTGAAAAGAAAAAATCTGTGATGCTGAAGTTTTCACATCCCGTAAAAGAAATCATGTTTGTATCACAATCAGAGGATTCAGTTCAAAATAACTATCCAAATCAATACAATACTATTACAAATGCTGAACTTCGGTTTAACAATGAGGTTGTTTTCAATAGGAACAATCTGTTTCTGACATATGAACAGTCTCTCAAACATCATATAAACTCCCCACAGGCTTCTAGTACCTCCAAATTTGGTATGTATTCCTTCTCCTTACAACCAGAGATGTACTACCCAACCGGGCAGGTGAATATGAGTCGTATATCTCATAAACTGTTTACAATTGAGATTGATCCATTAACTACAACAGATTACAATAACACACGGGTGTACGCCATAAACTACAATATCCTTAGATTTGAAAGTGGATTAGCCGGTTTAAAATTTTAGGTAGTTATATTAGTAATGGCTGGTAAACTTCAGCTGATGACATCTGGGTCTCAAGACAAGTACTTTACAAGGAATCCAGACTACAGTCATTTTGTGGAAGCTTTTAAAAAACATTCAAACTTTTCCACACAATATGATGATTTGGATCCAGAGAATGAAGCGGATTTTGGAAAGAAGATAAAGTTTAAAATTCCACAAAACCAAGGTGACTTGTTGAAGACTTTGAGTTTGAAGTTTACCCTCCCCAATCTTCAACTATTAGCAGGTTCTTTGGTTTACATAGAATCTGTTGGTCACGCTATAATTGATCATGTAGATCTTATTATAGGTGGTACTATAGTTCAAAGGCTTCATAGTGATTATCTTCAAATATATTCAGAGCACAACGTTACACAAACGAAGCAAAAAGCACTTGAACAACTTGTGGGTAAGTATTCACTTAGAACGAGTGATAAGAAGGTGGGTGAAGTGGTTAATTCAAAGGGTATTATTCTTGGATCTCGACCAGAAGGTACATTTGGTACAGATTCAGATGAAAACTTCTTTGTTGATTTACCTTTCTACTTTTATAAAAACCCAGAACTCGCTATACCCTTATGTGCCATAAAACAACAAGAAGTAGAAGTTGAAGTTACACTTAGAAAAGCACAAGATCTAATTATAACTACGAGTGGTGATTATCAAACACTCGCAGTTCTCCCCAGTATCAAGGACTTCAAACTTTGTGCAGAATCTGTATTTTTGGATAAAAGTGAACGAACCAAAATAGAGAAAATGAAAAAGGACTACATCATAACCCAATTACAACAGAACGTTTTTGACGTGGGTGTCGGTATCAATGAGGGAACATTTAAACTTGATTTTAGAAACCCAGTCAAAGAATTGTACTTTGTGGTTCAGCGGCATGGAAGTAACGTTAACACGGGATCATATAGTTCTAGTCCAACTATAGCCAATTCAAATTACCAGGGTAACTTTGTGACACCATTTGATTACGATAATACTGCCCTAAGAGCTGATAATAAACGTATTCTTTACGAAAACCTCAATTATCTCACTCTAAAGTTTGATGATCAGGACATTATTACAGAGGAAACTGGTAATGTTCTTATGTTAAAAGCTGTCCAGGCGGCGATACATCACTCCAAGACACAACTTATTAGGAGATTCTATTCTTATAGCTTTGCTTTACAACCTGAGGAGTCCTATCCAACTGGACAGGTAAATATGAGTAACGTAAAAGAGCAAATACTACACCTAAGTCTAACATTGTGTCCAGATTTTGCCAGACAAATTAAAGTGTACGCAGTAAATCACAATATTCTTCGTGTTGGTGAGGGAATTGCGCAATCTCTTTTTACTCTTAAATACTAAAGATGAATATGCAAAGTGGTTTTGGTGATGCTGGTGACCGAATGGCTGAACAGTACATTGAAACAATGACTAACATTCTTCTTCCTGTTTTTGAAAAGGGTACCTTACTCGCAGCCGAATATTGCAAGGCTTGTGGGAGAGATACGTTACTCTCAGAAGACATGGAATATGCGATGAAATACTGTGCGATGAACGCAGTTGGTGAGACAGTTGGAACTATGTTCCCAGAGCTTTACGAAGATGTATGTGAAGACTCTGATGAATCAGAAGATGAGATGGAGGTTGTAGATGCGAATGAGTGTCCTACATTTCAAAGATACTCAGGTGTAGATCCACAATTTATACAAATTAACGAGGCATACGATCGTTGGGATTCGTGGGTGCCACAAAACCCGACAGAACAGATGTTAAAAAATGCTATTAATAGTAATGAGCCAATGGGAGCCTGAAGGTTGGAATTTTGATGATTCTGGAGTAAAACTTCATGTTTATAGTGATGATTACTCAGATAGCAGCTCTAGCGGAGATATATCAGGGGACGATCAACTCTTTGCGAATTCAAAAAATATTAAAAAAACCAAGTATAAAAAAATTGAAAAGGAAGAATTGTTACCAGAATAAATAATTTTCCTAACCTATAGTATACTACTCACGATGAAGGCGGCTATGCAAACTGTCACCCTTGTTACCCAGGAGCTGGAGACCCAGTCTCTCAACGCGATTGTTGCCGGTTTCTCTTTCGCGGCGGCGATGTCCTGGATGGATGTCGTCCGTTTCATCATTAACCAGGTCATTAAGGTCCCCAAGAATGGTGGTACCCAGTACGCGCTCACCGCGGTGCTTACTACCCTCCTCTCTATCGCGGTCTACATGATGATCTCCACCGTGTCTACTCGCGTCTCTAAGCCTGCTCAGCCAGTCTACGCCATTACCCGTTAAGTGGGTGGTGGAATTGGTGGCGGGGGGGCTTTAGATCCCCCTTTCATAAGAAACATCAATACAATACCGAAGAAGGCAATAATGCCTATGTAAATATAAACTTCCTGGTTGTACAGAATCTCGCTTCCCAGATTCTTTACTTTCTCATTTTTCTTCGCCTTTTCTTTTTTCGCAAACTTGTCTAATGGAACTTTAGTTAGACCCTCAAGCTTGTCTGTGGAACACTTAATCTCAAATTTTAAGACGTGATCAGTGTTTCCAACTTCATACGTCGTGAGAACGCCGTTATTCATGTACAAAAATTCAATTCCAATATCTTTGATAACCTTCTGTGGTCCTGAGTGAAATCGGTGTACGAGGGGGTCATCAGAACCATTAAATGTTATACTGGTTGTACCATTGAGAAGTATATGACCAGTGTAATGTGGAGTCCCAGTTTGACCACTATCCTGTGGTCTTCCCACATACACAGATTGATTGAGTTCATCTGAACCTGAAGACAGTCTCAAAATTAACGAATTTGGTGAAGGTGATTGGGGTGTAGGAATACGTGCAGATATAAGTCGAATCTCCTCAACGTGATATATGGGATTTTCTAACGCAATGACGTAGTTATTAGAGTTTGGGTATACACTCGAATCACGCTGACTACTATCTATGCTTAGGGTATGGACCTTCATTAAAATATAGGCACAATATTTTAATGAGTGTTTTCAACAGTTTGATACAAATATCTAACGATAGAGGGCATGTGAAAGAGGGTTGTTTTGTAACTGCTTGGCGGCGAGACCAAGATTCTTGGAGTTGGGATTTTCGTTGCCCTTGTAAGGGTTGAACTGATGGAAGGTCTTGCTCTGGTACTGTTGGGTCCATCCACCATCGGCTGCATTCATACGTCCATCAATGCGTGAGGTGTCACTACGAACCGCAGTAAGTTTACCACCCTGTTTGAGGGCGCTCTCACGAACATTCATACGACCAGCGTTGCCCATCCGGTTAGGCTTGCCTCTACGATCTTCTGGGCGGAAACCATACTTGGCGAGTTCCTCATTGGTCTTAGCACTGACTCGGCTCGCAGCACCAGTCGCGTAAGCGCCGTGGAAACTGTGAATACCTGGGGCTGGTTGGTTATTGTACATGTATTGTTCGTCGTTGCGATCAGCCTTGAACCTCGTGGGGTCCTGGGCGAGCGTCTGAGCCGAAACCATACGCTTAGCACCATTGTAACCTAAGCCATCATTGCGCATACCAGTTTCGGAACGGTTGGTGGTTCTCTTAGTTCTCTCATGCTCGTTACGGGGAACGACACCAGTCATACCCTGAGCACGACCAGCCATGGTAGGTAATCTAGAGGGTAAGTAGGAGGTTGTCTCGGGTTTGTTATGAGTAAGTTGACCAACCTTCGCAGAACGACCACCAGTAATGTCGGCAGCCGGACCAGAACGTCCTGGTAAAGTTGTAAGACGGTACTCACCAACGTTGATGGGGTTAACCCTAAACATTTGCTGATACCCACCAACAGCTGGGACATTGGCGTCAACACCTAGACCGGGACCAACCAGTTGCTTCTCTACTGGGGAAAGGTTATTCATACGCCCCTGATCGAACATACGACCACGCATGTCAAGTAATTCTTGTCCACCACTTCGTTGCTGACGACCAATATCCGCGAAACTTGCCATCTCCTTCTTGGATGGGACTTCTACTCGGGAAACAAAATCATTCTCTTTGAATGTAGGGGGAAGAGCGGGACCAGCCCCACTATCATTTGCTAATGTGATATTTGCCTCTGGACTATAGTTTTCAGTCTTGGACTTACTTAAAGTCCGTCCAGCATAAACGAGACCAGCTACGGCTAAAACGGAAATAGGATCAGCCATTCTTATTTCTTACTGACATTTTTATTAACATATCTTTTCTGGAAAAGACCATTTTGGAGATCAGCGCGAGTGCTGGCAGGTTCATATTTGATGGTGCGAAGAGGAACCTTGCATTCCATATTGGAGAGAGGAAAGAGATTGCGCTCATACGTCTGAATGATATGCTTGTTGAAGCGGGAAGTAGATTGGGGTCTAAGTTCGTCACTCGTATCGATGAATTTCGCTGGAGCACCCTTGCCCGCCATGTATGGTGCGGTACCATACAACATGGTGTTGGGTCGGGATCCACTGTTTAAGTGACTGGGCTGAGGGTAAACAAAAACTTCATCAGTCGCTTTTACACCTGGTAAGGCACCGGTGTTTTCAACAATTGAGAGACCAGGTTGGAGTTGATACGCCATTTATTATTACATGAGAATATTAATCTAACTATAGGTTCCGCCACCACCTCGCACACGACCACCACCTCTGAGACCTCTCACATCCCCGTCAGAGCCAATTCCAGCGAAGGCTTCTAACTGGACACCCCTCGCATCAGGGTTGCAAAACTTTGAATCACTCTTACACATGGGGGCATTCTTGGGACCATACAACCACTCAGCAAATTTGGTTTGATCGCCTGGAATTTTTGACACGGGTGCAGTAACAAACTGACGCTCAAAAGCGTTACGCTTGTACATGGGTAAAGTGGAACGAGAACGTCCAGAATCATAGGAAACTTGATCACCACTGAATTTTTTAATTAGGGGTTGGGCTGTAGCATAATAGCAGGCTTCCAGACGATTCGGGGCATCTGTGTAATCTGTCATGAGCACGTTACCAAGGGGATTTTCCTTAGTGGGCTTCTGACATACATTCGCCTTGTCAGTGGAACCATATGGCTCCTTGACAAGTTTCGCCTTGTACATCACGTAAATGATAGATAACATCGTTGCGCCTAGAACGAATATACGAGGATCCCGACGAATCACGAATAAAACACACATGGTGTAAATAATAAAACGTGAAGCCGAATTGATCCTATCCTCTGGTGTTTGTTTGCTGTTAGGCCAGAACTCTAGAATTTTTTTATTACTGACAAGTTGTTGAGGATCTTCGAACCAAACTTTCATTTTAATATAGATGAGGTTTATTTTTTGGGGAGACGGCGAGTACCATTCTTTTTAGGAGTACCCAAATTCATATCTCCCATACCAGACATCATACCAGACATAGAACCCATCATTTTCATAAGTGCATCCTGGTTAATGTCACCACCGTCACCTGAAGCCATCTTATCAGCCACATCCTTGGCCATAGCCTCAATGGCGGTGAGAGTATCCTCGGGTACAGATTGGATGGTGGTTCCTAGAATGTACAAAGTTTGGAGATACTGCCAAACGGCATCCTTGGTACCATCACCCATACGCTTCCATAGTTTAATGATATCCAGTTCATTCAAAAAGTCAATATCCTTGGAATGAACGAGGATGAAGTCCTCGTTCTTGGCAGAAACACTGTCTGCGTGAGGTTTAACACTATCCATGAACCCATTAACTAGGAGACGAGGACTTGTACTCTTAATAAGATCGAATGAGGTTAACATCTTCTTAATGCCTTTTTCATCTGGAAAAGTCTTGTGCAATTCCACAAGAAATTGCCCCATCATGTCATTAAACGCAGTGACGGACGCCATTTTCTTAATAGTACGGTGTAATCTTTAAGTTAGAAAGGGTCGTTAGAAATAACCTCTTTTTGACCAAGGCCATTCACTACAATTACGTATACGAGAATTGCTACGAGTACGGCTGGTTTGGTGTATTGATTCATTTCTAATTTACCTTCATTATTCAAATACGCTTTCAGGTGAATATAACCCGCTGTCGTAGCACCGGCAATTAGGCCAGCATATACTGGGTCACGTAAATAGTCGGAGAGTTCCATTTAATTATAACCAACTTTTTTTGTACGGTAGTCTGGTGCGTCTCCAAATAATACATCATCTTCCTGCTGAGGTTGTGGCTGTGGCTGTGGCTGTCCCTCTTGTGGTTCTTCCATTGGGTCGGGTGATTGAACACCTGGTACAGTCTTGAATTCATTATCAAACTCACCTGGCTCCTCCATTTCAGGATTCCCCATTGGCTGCATTTCCTGGAGTTCCTCTGGTGAGGGTTCCATACCACCTTCTGGTTCGGGTTCTCCCTCTCCATCAAATACATCGGGATCCTCTGTATCTTGAACGTCCCCATCTAAATCTATATCTCTAGACTCTTGGGACATGTACGTCTGTAAAATCTGTTGAACTGGGATTAACTCCTTCACAGAGTTTTCAATAGCTGTACAGAAACGAGTAGTTAACTTCTCATCACGGTGATAGATGCTCTGATCCTCGTGGAAAACGTAGGGATCACGGTAAAGATCCTTGGCGATGTTATTGTAGCAGGTTTGAATAAAAACCTCATTTGTGGGTAGCTTCAGAGATATCTTCTTGTTGTCAGCCTTAAGGCGGACCGCGGATAGGATCTTTGTACAGGCAACAAAGACAGCCGCTAAAAGATCACTGAACCACGCGCATCGGTTTGCTATGTTATCAGAATGTTGTTTAGACATAGCGTTAGACCAATTTGGAACTTCTTGGAGTAACTTCTGAAACATCATGAGATGCTTCTTCCCCTTGGAGAGAGTATGAGCCTCCGCATACATATCATTGAAAACGTCAATCATAGGTGGACACATAATAATGCACATTTGCCCGAGATATTCCTTCTTTGCCTCGACGAGCACATTCAAATTGTCCATTTATGATTAAGTGGGTTTAAAAATCAAAATTTACTACGCACTTCTCCTGTACTTGTTGGCCATCTTCTTAAGATTCATGAGATCTGGGAAGGCAACCTCTTCATCATCTTCTTCACGCTCCTTCCTTTTTTTAGGAACTATCCAAGAGACATAAATATCATATTCACTTATAAGTTGTACAGTGAAGCCACCAAGTTGAAATTGTCTAACAACATAACGAGCGGCAGCCCCTCTATCAAAAACTGGGTATCCTATCAAAATTACTGGAACAGTCAAGAATATCTGTTTATGACCAAGTTCTACACACTGTTTAATCTTTGATGAAAATTGTTCGTAAATTTTAGTATAGATCTCTTTGCGTATTCTCTTTCTCTTATCATCAATTTGTATTATGTCATTGATGTTGATCATTACAATTAGCTCAATTTATTTTTTATCAAATCTAACTCACCAACATTAGGGACTGCACTTTCCTTAACGAGTTTGTAATCAATAAACTCTTTACCCATAGAACCCTTGGTGTACACCTTTACCTTGTCGGGTGCCTGGTCACTGAGGGGTTGAGAACGAAGAGAAATTAACTTAAGTTTTCCGTTGCTGACGCTAAAGGTTGAGATGACGGCGAAACCGAAGGAAAAGCCGTCGTTGCGGACCACCATGAAAGTAGCTTCATATACTTGACCAGTCGTACCCTCATATACCTTAACGGACTGAGTTTCGATGATGTAAGTGGAGAATCCAAGGCGTTTGTTGATCTCCTTATTCGTTTGAAGAACCAATTTCTCCATGGTGTCATGGTCAACTTTACCTTCAATCTGAGAGTAACCAGAGAGATCTGGTCTGGGGTCGTTAAGCTTCACATAATCAACGGGCTTCTTGTACCCTGAGAATCCAAAGGTATCTGTGAAATTTTCACGCCTGATCATAGTCAGGATGAGTAACATAAGTAAAACACCGATGACAATCTTGAATGAATCCATCTTTACTATAATGCGTTAATTTTTTTTTACAAAATACCCCATATACTAGTAGATGTCTCTGTTGATATATAGCCCAAGGTGTAAACACTCTATGGATATCGTCCAGTATATCAATGGTAATCAGCAATTGAAACAATTGATACATTACCACAACGTGAACACACAGGGTATACCTCCCCAGTATAAGACTAAAATAAACCGCGTGCCGACTATGCTTACTAAAAATGGGAAGATTCTAGTTGGTGGTGAAATAAAAAACTGGCTTGACTCCCTTCTACCCAAAAAGGATATTGAACACGCTGGATTTGGTGGCGGTGTATGCTCAATGTCAACAATAGATGGAAATGATAGAGATCCGAACATGTTCTATCTAGACAACTACGGTCAGTCTCTTCAGCCAGCTATGACAAAGGAACTAGAGGATAAAATTGGTAGAGATGTGAATAAAGGAGAAGTCTATACAGATTTAAAGATGTAACGCGTTTTTTGAATAGTCATGAAATTAGTTTCTATACAGGCCTCGGCCTTTAAGTCTACATTTGAAGTTTTAAAGGATATTCTCAATGACGTAAATATCTACTTTCGCCCACAGGGTATGTATATAGTTACCCTAGATACGGCGAGAACATCGCTTATTGACCTGTTCCTAGCTGCTGATAACTTTGAGGAGTATCAATGTGATCAAGAGGAGATAATTGCTGGTATCAATATTTCCAACACCTTCAAACTCATGAAAACGATTACAAATAATGACGTCATCAAACTTGAGATTAATTCAAAGGAGTTTATGGATATTGAAATTACGAGTGAATCCAAGAAGACGAGTACTAAATTTCAACTCAAACTCCTGGATATTAACGAGAATAGCATTGAAGTTCCTGATGTTATGATGTCTACTATCACAACTCTACCATCAGCAGATTTCCAAAGACTTTGTCGTGACATGTCCAACCTTGGTTCAGAAATTGAGATTAAGAGGGAAGGTAATCTTCTTCACCTTTCATGCATGGGAGATTTCGCAAATCAGGAAACCTCAATCGAGTGTCCTGATGATAGTCCTAAAATTACGGGCTTATACAGTCTAAAATACTTGAATATCTTTACAAAGGCGACGAGTATGTGTGCGTCTGTGCAAATTATACAAGAAACGGGTAATAGATTCCTAATCTTGAAATATAATGTCGCTAATTTGGGAGAACTTAAATTTTACCTAGCTACTAAGGTAGCCGAAGATCAGTAGTAAATCCACTTGTTGTTTGGATCACCTTTTTCATACCTATTCCATTCACCAAAATGATTCTGGGTAATTCATCCTTTAGGTATTCGGGTTCATAATATAAAAAATCAGTCAGTGAAACCTTTTGTCCATGGAAATCGTTCCTAGGACCAGCGTACCGTTTCACCTTTTCAGTAATGTTTCTAATTGGCTTATCATCATGGTCAACTATCCAAGCACTACTCAAAGGGATATTAAATGTCATACCAGTTTGTTCTTCTTCACCTGGTGTAAAATTGATGTCGTTAGATACAACACTGTATATCTTACCATTGAAATAATATTTAATTCGTAGAATGATGTGCTCAACGTTTTGAGGTATCGTTGTATTTCTAAAGTCGTCACCTGTGACATCTACATAGAAGTTATCCAATATACCATCCCAATCCTTACTTTCCTTTTCCCAAAACTCATCCTCCATTAAATATTTCATGTCAGTGTTTATTGTATATTCAATTTCCTCTGACACAATACTGTAATCATTTGGAGTAACAAGTTTTTTATAAAAGAAATAAAGGTTACTTAAAAGTTTGACCAACATCCTTATATAAGAATGGAAGGTAATTTTTTAAGTAGATATAACAACAAAATAGAAGAGTGGACCGAGCTCATTAAGAATGATCCTAAGAATAAATCCAAATATGAAAGAGATATGTCTGATTACATGATAAAGTGTATGCCTTTTATTGTAAGACATATGACCGATGAAACAGAAACAACACACACTGATAACGTATTCAACGTAAAAGAAACTGTTGGTCTAGCTAGAAAAGATATTTTCACTGATTATTTAGTTGAGGTGGAGAATAAGAATATATATAGACCGATAGAGCGAACTATTGAGACATGTTCACACTGTGAATATAGTAACATTATTATCGTTCAAAATACAAGTGATTTGATATGTGATGGTTGTGGTAGAGTTGTCGCAGCCCATATAAACGAAGAACTTACTTATCGTGAAGAACAGGAGACATCTGAGAAGATCGTAAACTATTCATACAAGAGAGAGAATCACTTTAACGAGTGGCTGTCACAATTCCAAGCACAAGAAACGACAACTATACCACCCGAAGTTATGGAACAACTTAGATCAGAACTCAAGAAGATGAAAATCAAAAATCTGGAGGATATTACCCATGCAAAAATTCGGGGGCTTCTTAAAAAGCTTCGTCTCAATAAGTACTATGAGCATGTACCATACATCACAAATATTTTGAATGGAATCAAACCTCCAAATATGCCCACGGAATTGGAGGAATGCCTACGTTTAATGTTCAAGGATATTCAAAGACCTTTTGACGACAATTGTCCAACTGAACGCAAAAACTTTTTGAGTTACTCATACGTACTCTACAAGTTTTGTGAACTTCTTTCAGAGGATATTTATCTACAGTATTTCCCACTCCTAAAATCAAAAGAGAAGTTGTATCAACAAGATGTCATATGGAAGAAAATCTGTCATGACCTCAAATGGGAATTTATTCCCACAGTATAGTAGATGGCAGTGATTTTTATGCTCAGTACCAATGGGTATCTCAGTCAACATGGATACGTAGATGTCAAGAAAAAGACCAAACTTTCTAGACATCGTGCGTTGATGCGGGTTTTCCGTTCAGGTGAACCACCATTACGTTTATTTCGAAGACTTCATGCACTCGTGATTCTTTTTAAAAACAAGGATCCGAAACTTTCCAGAATTTTTAAAGAGGACAGGAATTGGGTTAAGAAAAAGTTGATGTAGAAAAAGATCTTTATCTTCTAAAAAAGATTTTTCGAAAAAATAATATTGAAATATATTAATGTGGTTACTCTTAGGATTAGCACTTTTGTTAAACACTCTTGTTGGAAGATTCATATCTAGGGTAAGGGGTGAGGGTTTTGGTGGAAAAATTAGAGATGTTGGATTTGATTTCTTACCAGACCTTACCAAGTATGAAGTACTTCATGATGTGACGTTGATTGTACCACTCGTTCTTTTGGTTCTTAATTGGAACAAGATTAACCAAAATGGGTACATATCCTTCCTCACAACTATGTATTTCATGAGGGCTCTCTCAAATGTGGTGACCCAATTCCCTCGCGCAAAGTCTAAACCATGCAACGAGGGTAGTCCACTTTCCAACTGTAACGATTACATGTTCTCTGGACACACCACTTTCAATATAGTTACTTCCTACTTCTTGAAGAATGGTATGTTCCCCATTTACCCCATACTTTCATCCCTCACGACAATTTCTACGAGGGCGCACTATAGTGTTGATGTTCTTATGGCTTGGATTATCTTTTTCGCACTTAAGTCTAGGATTAAAGGATAAATTATAAACATAAACAATGACATCCAACGACGAACAACTCCTTTTCGCACTTTATGAATTTGAAAATGCACGCCCACGTGTACTTTCTTATCTAGAGCGTACACACGAAGATCCAGCGGTTCAGCACTGCGTTGATCAAGCTAAACATCATCTAAAACTGGTGCACGAACTCTTGGAAGGAGCTGTGTTAAATCCGCAGACACATTACGATGATGCTCGTACATTTTATCAAACGCTTTGGAAAGTTCTCCCTCTGATGACTTTACTTCAATCTTTCGAACCTCAACCTCCCGCCCCGGTTGAAGAGGGAAGTTCACCAGATACGCTGTCCTCAACCCAGTCAAGTCAAGATATTTTTGAGCTTGTAACTCCATCCCATCAGTCAGAGCCCTAATAGATTTTAGTTCTACTATTGTAGTGTCATCTATGATAATATCGGCTCTCAGCTGTCCAACTACATGACCCCTAAACCTCACCAATATATGTCTCTCAGATTCATATGGAACTCTTTTCTCCCTTAGATACACTTCAGCAGCATTGTGATATACTCTCTCACTGTAACCAGGACCCAGTTCAGAATATATCTCCTTCATCATATCTTCTATATTTATAGACGTCATCTATAAAGAAATGTATAATTTTCTCTATATATGTTAAGATGCCCCAGTCAAGTGGTTTTTTCAAGACTGTTGCGAAAAAAACTGTAAGAGATCGTGAATTGGAACGAATCATAGCGCGAATAACTAATCTGAACGCATTCACTAACAATGTTCGAAAAAATCAAGCCGTGAGAAAAATACAAAAAGCTTGGAGATCCGGAAAAATGAGGGAAAGGATGCGAGTTCGACAACTTGTGAGAAATTTACAAGCTGGTATTGTGGATAATCTCGCCAATGAATTGAATAAACTCAATTTGACAAACAAAAATAACAATGGAAATGTCATTATGGCTAACGCTCCCCCCCTTCCTAAAAAGAAGCGTAAAAGTGCTAATAGTAACAGTAACAGTAACAATAATCAAGCTAAGGCATACAGAAAGAGACAGGTTAATTTACCCAACATAAATATTGGTGGTGGGGGCATGGGGTGTGGATACGCGGGTATTCCACGATACATGCAAAGAGCGCAAGAAAGGTTTGACAACGCGAATGTGGTGTCAGCCTTCCTAGACTACACTATCGCCACCAATCAACACGGTATATTGAAGAATATATCTAAGATATTGAACCGACGTGGTGCGGTAAACACATCCTCTAGAATTTCCGCTAGTAAGCGAGTTCACTTCTTCATGGTTGGTATACGGGATGTGGACAAGGCACACGCAATTAGTGTCTTAGTTGATCCAGGTGTTTACACAAATGAATTTAGAATGTGGGTATTTGATCCCCATGGTCAGGACTCTAGGGGTTCTATTTGGGGTACAACTATGCGTCAAAAGGTAGTACCAATCATTAAAGATTTATGGGGTTCAAACTTTGCGGTTAGATACTACAATGGTCCCAATTTACAAGCGGACAATAATAGGGGTGTCTGCACAACCTTCTACGTTACTTTCATGGACTACATTCGCGCCCTCATAGCTGGACAAAACATCAATGGAATAACTCGTTTTGCGGCACAGGACTCTACCGCCAGAAGAAAATACTTCTTAAATTTCCCTCCCGAAATTAAAAGTTTGGTTGTATCCAAGAATAAAACTAAGTGATTATATTTAAAAACAAAACGCGATAAATTCTCAGTGTATAATAGGTAGTGTCAATGAAATTTAGACTCATGCGCCCAAATATGGCGATAAGAAAGAAAAGAATAAAACTTTCTCGTGAAGTGGTTCATGATTTGAAAGAAGTGAGTAAGTTATCTTCTTCCAAACAATGGGAATTTGCAGGTAATATCGAGTACAAAAATTTCAATTTTAGTAAACCAAATATTGTCACATCAAAAAAACGAAACCGTGTAGAAGGTCCTGAAATCGATAGAGTTTGGTATTCTGAAATGTCATTTCATACACATCCAGGTATCGGTCACCATGATGGAACTGTTTGTCAAAATACACCAGTGTTCGCAACCCTTCCTAGTAACGCGGATTTCGACGCGTTTATCAAAGGGTTTCCTGAAATGCAAGTCAATATAATTTGTGATTCACATGGATATTACGTTATTAATATCCTTAAATCGGCGTACATGAGAGCATCACCCTTACCTGAGGCTGTACACGAATATATGAGAAAGGTACGCAGTAAGCCGTTCATGCGTATTTGTGTATTTTCCGATAATGGAATTGAATATTTCCAAACAACTATAAAAAATTGGAAAAGAGAAATTAATGAGTACATTGATCCAGAAATGATGAAACTTTATGGAGTATCAATTCGTTATTATGGGTACGACGACGATCCCCCAATTGTTACTGTCTATAGGGATATAGACGTAGTATAGCATCTTCTAATTCATCAACTTCATACCAAGCCCAATGACATTCAGATGAATCCTTATCAATCTTACAAATTTCCTGTGCTTCTTTTATCGCTTCAGTAAAACGAAAACGAAGTCTCAGATTTTCCCTAACTGGTCTCACCTCTACGATACTTGGTCTCTGATACATACCTTCTAGAACATTCCGCTGAGTCTTTGCTAGTTTAATCTTGTAAAGACTGTTTTCGGAGAAGGTAGCTGTACATCTCATTTAATATATGAGGGTATTAAAGTTTTAAGTCCATATATAATTATAGGATGCCCTACAACGTTGAACCCTGTAATTTCAAGTACCGAGTCTCTTCCCTTGAGAGGGTTGTAGATGGTGACACAATTGATGTAAATATTGATCTAGGTTTTGATGTATGCACAAAGCAGCGCGTTCGTCTTCTAGGGATTGACACCCCGGAGTCCAGAACCCGTGACTCTGAAGAGAAGATGTTCGGTCTCCTCTCGAAGAAGAAGCTCAAGGAATGGTGTCTAAAGGCTGTCGCATCTGAGAAGGATGACGTTGAGATAGAACTTCGCTGTCCAGAGGCTGACTCTAGGGGTAAGTTTGGACGCGTACTCGCAGAGGTTTGGGTTTCTGAGGATGGTGTATGGACCAACGTGAACAAGTGGCTAGTTGATGAGGGATACGCAGTTCCATATGGGGCTGAAAATAAGGCTCTCGTCGAAGGACTTCATCTCGAGAATCGTAAGAAGCTTATTGAGCGTGGTGAAATCACACTTTAACGCTTTTGTCTTCGCATATAATAAATTACGATAATAATGATTAAAATAGAAAAGAGTATGATTTGATCTTCAAACACGTAATCTAATATCATATTTGGATTGGCTAGTAAATATGTAAGATCACTTCTATTAAAAATTTGAGTGAGAGACATATTGATACCATGACCTTGTGTAGCATGCCATGACCATGGTGGAATCATAAGACTGTCACCGGGTTGAAGAGTTACTTTATATATTTTCATTTTGCTATGGTCTAATTGAAAGAAATCCTCCCTAGCAAAATTAGATTTACTCATGTGAAAGGTGCTGTTTTTGTGAATATTTGGATTATCATAATTGTTAAAAATATAAACCGTTTTACTTCCAAATAATTGGTTTAGTACAAAATCTGAATTTACATGTAGATGCAAACCACTCGCATGATCTTTTCCCAAATACAACATAAGTGCCTCAACCTCTTTAGGCTCGGTATTTGGATTTCTTAATGCTTCTAGTAGCTTTTTTGATATTTTCTGCTCAAATAGATCAACTTCTGCACAGTATATACGAGGTAACAGATCCTGTTTCCAGTGTTTAAATAGTTTTGGTAGAGTGCTTTTACCCATATCTGCTGAGGTGGTTTCCGTGTCATGTGTTTCATAAATTTCTACGGGTAAAGAAATATTTCCAAACATACCAACTATTTGACTCGTGTTCATCTTTATCGCTCTAGGTTGATACAATCCACGTATTACCGTTGGTTCCTTGATGTTCCCCAGAAGTAGTGTATTCTTTTCCTCTGGTGTCATGTTACCATAAATATATGTCGGTAAATCAAGGTATGAACTCATCTATAATAAGCATTATATTAAAGTTTTGATATATATACACAAGTATGTTATGTAGACGACGGTTAAAAATAAAATTCCCATTTAAAATTCGTCCCCGTCTATATATGGTAGTAAAAATTGAAGAAACAGTCATAAAAAAACAAAAACGTCGTAATCGTAAACGGAGAAGAATGAAAACTAAATTAAAGAAGAAGAAGATAAAACGTATAAATGAGTTTTACTTCGTTCTTTAGAATTTTCGGTAAAAGGGTGATTAGGAAAGCACCTGTTCGTGTTTCTGGTGAAAAATTATGGTACCGTGGTCATAATCTGAGATATATTCAGAAATCTTGGACTCGCGGAGAAAATCTCAGAAGTTTAAAGAATTAATAATATGGTCTGTTAAGATGTTTGACTGTCTGACTAAGAGACGGCTATCAAAAGTGGATGATTCTATTCCAGTTTTCAGTCTAAATAACTATAGAGGTTACGCTAGAATAACTAGTGTATACGACGGGGATACTTTTAAGGCGTGCATCATTCTTCATGGGCGGGTCAAGAAATTTATCTTTAGAACTCTTGGATATGACGCCCCCGAGATGAAACCACGGTTGATAATTGATAATAGGGAACGATATATACAAGATGCTATTCTAGCACGAGAGATGTTCAAGGAGGAGTTGGGGTTTGATTCTTCTGCGCCACATCAATGGTGGAATCCATTCATGTGTAGAAATAAAGTCAATGGGTGGGTATGGGTAGAGTGTTACGGGAATGATAAGTATGGCAGAACCCTAGTTAATGTATTCAAAACTAAACCATCGTGTGATGTAATAGACCCAACATCAGTAAATGATATCATGATTAATTCGGGCTTGGTAAATCCGTATGACGGCAAAACGAAGAAACAGTTTATATAGAGTAAGGGTATTTTCTCACCCATAAATTACAAATCCATTTATCACCAGACTCTACAGGTTTCCCACCATGTAAAGCTTTGGATGTTATGAAATTATAGTTATCTAGTGTGTCAAAAAAGAGTACATCACCAGCATTAAGTTTGTAGGACTTGTTAAGATTTGGAAATGTAGTTTCACCACCCCTATATCCATCATTTAGTGCTATGATGAAAGTATGTACCCTCATATTATCATCATCTTTGAATGCGTCTTGATGTGGTTTGTAATGACCACCAGGTTTATATTTGAGAACCTGTAACTTTTCGCAGTTGGTTATAGGTCTATCTGTGTGTTTCAAACATCTATTTATCACGTTACGGACGACCTTATCATCTTTATCTAACCATGCAGTTTCACTCTTACGAATGTTCTCGTCCACCGTTTTACTATGTGAGATTGTGGACGTTTCAAGTTTATTTGTAGCTTCACTTATGATATGACGCCTTTCCGACTCTGATAGAAAGTTTCTCATTACTCTGGGTTTTGGATAACTTGGTAACAAGTATATGATGAGTAGAATGAGTACGACCACAATTAATTTACCCCTCATCTTAATATTTACAGATAAAAATTTTTGGGCGTTACACAGTTGTATCTCGTACGAATAGTAGTGAAAACTTCGTTCGCATACGAAAATAACTTCTTTATCATATCAATGATTTCAGTTTCACGTTCTGTATCAAGAATAAATTGTCTAAGAAGGTCACCACCAGAATGAGTCAACATCTCGTATATGTTTGATAGATCTCTCATCTTGTCTTTGAATTTTTCCTGTCTTTGTAAGAAAACCTTAAAATCATTCTCATCTAGTTCATTTAACATGTAAGATACTCGGAGACTTAGATTATTTACAGGTTCTATGTCTATGTACATATTTTCACGTTCCGCAAAGAATATATACGAGGCTAAATTCATTATATCATTAGATGAACCAGCCTCCCTTAATTCACGGTACGTGGGTATGCCACCACATGGAATGTCACCATGTTCCCTAGATGTTCCACCTTTTCGTTTAAATTCTATGTAATGTGGATTATGGATACGTCCAGTTACAATTTCACCTGTACGCCAATCAAATGCTGTGTGACAATCTGGGCACCACATCTGAGCACAACCACTCGTTTTATGTATAACAGTACCACATTTGGGACAGGATTTACTATCTTTATTTAGAAGCTTAATAGTTTTTACTGTTTCTGGATTACATTTATGATCATCGGTCAACAATTCATTACAATCACGACAAAATCTATTACTGCATAGACCACAAAAATATTCTTCATTTAAGAACCCTTTACATTCTTCATGTGGACATTTACGTATAAATTTAGTTGGTTCATTGTGAAACGTATCTGTGGAATTTCTAAGCCTTTCCAATTGGATATATATGGCTTCTAGATCGCGATGAAATTCTATTATATCTGGGTGATTTTGTACATCTTCATCAGTGATTGGAAAAGATATATGATTTCTTTGATAGAGTTCAATCAAAGAATTTCGTAAACGTCTAGCCTCTCTACGTAATTTTCTGATAGCTATCACTCTTTCTACTTCTTTTTGACTTTGGGGCATTAGAGCCTTTTCTCGTTCAAATAATACATTTTCACGATGACGTTTGAGCTCTGTACGCCTAAAATACTTGGTACAAAAGGAATCTACGAATTCACGGTTCCATAAAGTTTTACATCCCATACAATGAGGATCTTCTATACTTGAGAGAATATACTTTTGGGAACAAGAACGGCAACTAGTTAAATCACAAAAAGGGCACTCAACTTTTTTGTGATTTATCTTGTTAATCTTTTCACAACACACGTCGCATATAGCCATTAACTTAAAGGAAGTTTATATCTTTAACTGATTATTGACAATCTACAAAACTACTAAGCAACTCCATCGCGTCATCTCGTCCATAAATAGTTTGAGTGAAAAAGAGAGTCATCTCTGCTTGCCCATATGACAAGTATGTATCTCGGTACTTTTCATAAATTGAAGCAAGATCATCGAGATTATCATCACACCATTCCACAATATCTTTATCACTCATATCCCGGTGAAGACCCTGTTCGATGAAATCGACAACCTCGTCGCTGAGAGGCATGTCGGTAATCACGGTACAATCGTCGTCGGGGTGATTCATTTTTATCTACTTTTTGTTATTGGCTATTTTACTTAGGCCTTCATCTCTTTTAATCGCACCTTTGATCCTACCACGAAGCTTGAACACATTTTGCCTCGTCTGCATGCGATCTATATTTCTACCGAAGTTCGTACTAGTCTTCTTAGCCAACTCCCTCAACTCAACCTTTTTGGCATCCACAAAGTTCTCACGGGATTTGTACTTCATCTTCTTAGCCCTATTGGGATTGTTGTTAGCGTTAGAGTTGTAGTTGGAAATAACCGAGTTTTTGTTATTATTGTTGTTGTTCTTCTTCTTGTTCTTGACCTGCATCTCAATCTCTTCACGCCTCTTATTCACATTGTTCAACAGTTTCACAACCTTCCTCCGGTGATTCATCTTCTCAACCTTGGTGAGACCAGCCTTGGTGTACTTGTTCTCAATATTTTTACGAAGTACCACCTTCGTATTGAGCTTATTTTCAATCTTCTTGAGATCGTCGATCGTCTCCGCAGCTCTTAATTCACGGGCCCAAAGACCGATTCTACCCTTGGTAAGTCCAGTACGTTCTTGGAATACACCATTGTTATTGGGTATAAGATTCAGTTCTTTGGTGATCTTATTCTTGAGCTTGTCCCTCTCAGAGTTCATGTTCTTGATAATATTACGTACATTGTTCTCTTGTTGCTCAACTTCCTTGGGTACATTGTTGATATTCACCTTAACATTATTCACATTTACGACATTCTTAGATGGGGGGAGGGACACATTGTTGTTGTTGGCACCTAACCGAGGACCTCCATTGAAGCTGTTCTTGTTGTTGTTAGACTTGTTGTTGGGCTTGTTGTTGGGCTTGTTGTTATTGGACTTGTTGTTGTTAGAGTACAGAGGATTGTTTTCCATATTTGGTTCAAATAAGGGATTATTCTGCACAGTCTTTTTGTTTTTGTTTTTGTTTTTGTTTTTGTTGTTGTTATTGTTAGAATTGGAACTATTGTTGTAAATAGGCTCAGCAGCACGCCCCCCTAATCTAATTTCTTTGGCAACATCATTTTGAAGTTGTTTAAGAATCTGATTGGCCACGTACTCTACATCAGCCTTTTTGTTGTTCGCGGGTTTATTAGCGATAGCGAGTATCTTCTTGTTGTTCGCGGGTTTATTAGCGATAGCGAGTATCTTATTATTTTTGGATCCATTACTAATTTGATTTATGACATCCTTGTTAATTTCTTTCATAATTCCATTAGCTACATAGTTAACATTACTCTTCGTATTCCCGGAATTTAAAAGCAGAAGCTTTTTATTGTGAGCGTTCATAAAGATCTGGAAAGTGCCCTTATTTCCACCCTTGTTAGGATGAAGCTTTAGGGTACCCTTAAGATAGATCTTCCGCAGTTCCTTGAGTGTAGTAGCCTTATTGATACTAAGAATCATATTCTTAGTCGCATTGTTAAGTTTGGCATTTCCATTTAGATTTTTCTTGTTAGACACTGTGACTAAATTACGACTGTTTATTCTGTTAGTGACATCCTTCTTCATGACATTATTAATGATACCACCGGTAACACTCGCTACAAGCGCTTTATTATTTTTAGAAAGTTTTCGGTTGTTAACCCCGTTGGTTCTTAATGCCATTTGCTTGTTAAATTCAGCATTGGCATTGAACCCATTGTTATTGTTAACCCCAGCTACTACAGCTTTATTCACATCTTTGTTAATCTCCTTGATAATCTGATTGGCTACGATATTAACATCATTATTGTTGGTACCATTTCCAGAGTTGACCCTGTTGTTGCCAGTTCCAGCATTGACCTTGTTGTTACCATTTCCAGAATTGACCTTGTTAGGAGGAAGAGTGTTTCCACCTATACCCGCATTAGCTATTATAGGTGCGTTTGTCCCAGCATTGGTAGATTTGGGGCCGTTAGTATTGGTGGTAGCGGCATTTTTCTTGCACCTACCCATCATTCGGTTCATCATTCCACACTTCTTAGGAGCATTGGCACCAGCGGCAACCGCAGTAGCACCAGCGGCAGCACCAGCAGCACCAGCGGCAGCGGCGCCGGCAGCTGCGTTCTTCTTCTTAAACATCCAGTTAAACATACCAGGTTTCTTGGGACCATTAGCAGCGGTGGCTGGAGCATTACCCTTGTTCAAGAACGCGGGTTTACCCTTAATTGCGCTACCACTGGGGGCTGCTGGTGTGTTACTCTTATTCAAGAAAGAAGGCTTCTTCTTGAAACCATTCCCAAACTGAGTTGGGGGAGGACCCGCATTGGTACCAGTAGAAGTGCTCGCAGTTAAGAAAGCAGGCTTCTTCTTATTCTGAGTTGGGGTGATGATCTTGTTAAAGCTCACTTGACTCCCAGAATTGGTACTGGTACTAGCATTCGTTTGACTTCCAGAGTTGGTACTAGAAGCAACAAACGATGGCTTAAATTTCAACTTATTTGGGAAATTTAAAGAGGTGGTACCAGTGTTTTGATTCGTCTTGAATTTCAGGCCATTTTTGTTACCCGAAAGATTCACCGAATTATTGTTGTTACCACGGTTATTGTTATTGTTGAAGCCATTCTTCTTATTGGCATTAAAGTTGTTGAAGTTCGAGTTTCGGTTCTCGGTGTTGTTGAAAGCAGAATTATTGTTGAAATTTCTACGGTTGTTATTGGCTGCTGTGTTGTTCACCGCTGTGTTGTTACGCACTGCTGTGTTGTTCACTGCTGCATTGTTACCCGTGTTAGAAACGTCTTTGGTTATGAGACGCTTAGCCACGATCTTGATGGGCTCACGAATCTTCATATATCTGAGACGCTTCCCGATCGCATCAACTAACTGCTTTTTGGTCTTTTGCTCAATTTGAGATGTGAGACCAACCTTACGTGCAATTCTTTTGAGATCATTACGCTTCGTGGTAGAATCAAAAAGTAGCTCATAATCTAAATGTTTCAAGGGGGATGCGCGATCGACTAAATACGTCCGATCGGCAGTCATAACAAGAGGGGGTAAAGGTAACTTTCCACCACTAATATTATTGTATGCGTCACACATCTCTTTCCTTGTGAGTTTAAGTTCTTCCCCAGTTTGCATCTTGATTGCTTTTCTGAGGGTCTCGATGTCAGCGTCTGGATCACACGCTTCCGTCATTTATATTAAACTAACAAAAAAAGTACTAAGGAGATATGAACCCTATATTGTACAATTTTACTTTTTCTTCGTATGACATGTTAAAATTAAACACGTTTGTGTCACGGACATTTATGTCTATAACTTCTACTGGTATATTGTATTCTATTCTGTTTTTTAGGGATGAACGAACTAAACACTCAACATATTGTTTGGGTGTTTCAATGCTTTCCTGATATATGCGATCCATCTTAATTTTCATACATGACACTTCATGTGGTTTTTTATCTAGAAATGGATTGATTGGGTATTGTTCTTGTGTTCCACCATCTACGTATGTTTTACCGTCATACTTTCCACAAGCAAATATAAGGGGTACTGCCATACTCATACACACTGCGTCTATAACTTTCATATCTGGGTGTGTATCTCGTGAGAAATATTCAGTTTCATTTGTATTTAGACAGAATGCCGATATATGAATTTTCATATCCAACTCCCCAAATGTGGGATCACATCCACATACTTCAACTAACTTCTTACGAATTGGAGACATTGATACAAACCCAAATTTATTGAAAAACGAACCCAAACGTATCTTGACAAAATTTGGGATATCTAGATCGAGGGATATTTCTAAAATTTCATCTACAGACATCCCCAATGCTAAGAACAAAGCCAAAATTGCACCTGCTGAAGACCCTGAAATCTCTTCAACATCCGCCAATTGAGATTCACGAGCTTTCAGACACCCTATAAGAGAAAATATAGCCATAGACGCCGGCCCCAAGACTAGATACTTCATCTTCTTACTTAATAGAATTGAGGAAATTGCCGACGTAAAAGCGCGAAAATAACGGCAAAAACAATCGCATGAATCATTACTGATTCTACACTGGTCTCCCCCGACATGTAGACACCCTTGGAACCTGGGGGGAGGCTCAGAAGAAGACCTGGGCTGAGAAGAAGGAATAAGGAGGTGGTTACGAGAAGATCTGTTTGTGTAAGCACCAAACCCATAACCTTGGCTACCGTACTGTAAACGAGGAAGAACACGAGGGCATGAAAGAATACAGACATTTGATCTGTTTTTCGGTTCATGTAAGACAGTTTTGAGCCGTCGGTAGTAACCACCATACCGGGACTCAACGCGAGAAAAAGCGCCGCAGGTACTGCAACTTTCTGAGTAGTAATATCAGGTAACATTTACAATATACACATATAATTTTTAGCGTAATCTAGAAAATCGTTAAAAGTTGCATCCCTCATCATTTCTTCATGAAGACTGTTATCATTTACGGTACGCCTGACATGTTTCCAAATATGAGCCAGACGTTCCTCATACCATTTAGTCTGTTCTTGATATTCCCAAGTAACTCTTTCCTGGAGAGGGTCATGTTCCATGAAACAGAATTCAACAAAGTCGCAAAACTTTCCTGAGTGTGTGATATGGGCGTCGTACAAGAGAGTATCAATCTTGTTCCACATCATATGTAATTCATCTGAGTATTGGACTTCCCAGTCTTCGATATTCAGAGGAGTGTTTTCGTGATTAAAATCATCGTCGTCACTGTCATGGGCATCAAACCCGATAGTAGCTTCGTCGACGTATTGGCTCCAAACCATTGTGTATGTTTACTTATCTTCTTTTACGGGCTTATCTTTTATACCTGTTAGGGAAAGAGAAGTTGATTCTTTTACCTTAAGGTTATCTTGAATTGCGTTTAAAGCTCCTTCAACTTTAGCTTCGTCACCACTGAAAAATTTGCTGAGTCCCTCCTTTACAGCATCCTTATTGATACCAGCCTTCCGCACACTTTTACGAATACTGATCTTTCCCTTCCGAAGGTTAATTGTATCAATACCCTGATCTACCATGTGTTTCTTAACACTCTCCTTTAGCCGTTTCTCCTCCTGGTTAAGGACCTTGATATCAGATTTTGCTTCAGACAATTGCTTAGTAAGTTCTACGAGCTTAGAAACGCTCTCACTCAGATCGTTTGGTACAGAGGTCATTTAAATGTTATTCTTTTCAAATCTTTAAGCGCACAAACCACGTTGCATGGTGTCGGGAGTAATAGTGGAATTGTTCCAGACGAAAGGCGACTTGGGGTTAGGGGGGTCAGCCCTGATCTGTTGGTTAGCGTTTCTGAGAGCACCACCGATGGTCTCGGGGTAGCCAACCTGAGCGCGGGGCTCGAGGAAGTTCTGACCCTTGAGGACATCTTCTGGGGCAAACTGACCAAAGTCCTCCTTCGAAGCCACCTCGCGGGGGAGAAGGGAGGACGCAAGACCAGTACCCTTCTGCATACCGGTAGTGGCAGTGGAAGGACCAGTGGTGGCGGTGGAGCCGAACACACTGTACTCCTTCTCGGTGATGGAATAGTTAGAGGACTTGTTCATGACACAAAGGAGGTAGATCACAACAGCGATGGCAGCAAGCATCAAAATTTGCTGAGTGCGACCCTTCATCATAGTTTATATATAGTTAACAAATTTTTTTTATTTGGTCAGAATATCAATTCGTTCTTTGATTACCTTCTGAGGTTCCACTGGAATTTCAGATTCTGGTTCGGGAACAATCTCGGGTTCAGGCTCGGGCTCGGGCTCGGGCTCGGGCTCGGGCTCATCGACGAATGCGTACTCGTCTGGGTAAACATCAGTTACTGGTTCATCCTTGACTGGATCGTCATGAAGGCGAACCTGGACAACATTCCAATGTCCACCGAAAGCCTTTTTGGCGAACCATAAACCAGCGAACTCGACAAGTATATCACAGGTCTTTTCGGGCTGGACATTCTCAAATTCAAGAGGTTCCTTTTGGGTATTGAAAACGCGGACAGGTGGGTCAGTAATGACATCCACGGTCATCTGATCATTATTCAAAACACTGCTATGGGCACCGTTGATAACACGCTCAGAAAGTTGCTTACCAAACCATTCAATACAGTTCTCGTGAGCGGCAGAAAGGTTCATATTTTCAATATCGGTTACCTTTTTGGTATTTACCTCCGAATTGAGGTCAAAAATCATTTCGCCTGAGACTTCGGATACGGTTACACCATTCAGTTGAACGAGGCATTTGCGCTTTTCATCGTTGCAAGCCTTCAGTGGGATCCCCGGGTACCGAGCTCGAATTCGCCCTATAGTGAGTCGTATTACAATTCACTGGCCGTCGTTTTACAACGTCGTGACTGGGAAAACCCTGGCGTTACCCAACTTAATCGCCTTGCAGCACATCCCCCTTTCGCCAGCTGGCGTAATAGCGAAGAGGCCCGCACCGATCGCCCTTCCCAACAGTTGCGCAGCTGAATGGCGAATGGCGCCTGATGCGGTATTTTCTCCTTACGCATCTGTGCGGTATTTCACACCGCATATGGTGCACTCTCAGTACAATCTGCTCTGATGCCGCATAGTTAAGCCAGCCCCGACACCCGCCAACACCCGCTGACGCGAACCCCTTGCGGCCGCATCGAATATAACTTCGTATAATGTATGCTATACGAAGTTATTAGCGATGAGCTCGGACTTCCATTGTTCATTCCACGGACAAAAACAGAGAAAGGAAACGACAGAGGCCAAAAAGCTCGCTTTCAGCACCTG